>ENA-ORCS01000401-ORCS01000401.1-marine-metagenome-genome-assembly--contig:-NODE-401-length-33021-cov-20.061438_pt1 | contig 33021 bp, 20 predicted proteins | sample MGYA00237781_ERZ508513 | MGnify/ENA primary metagenome ERZ508513 (study PRJEB26184, sample SAMN06268793) | marine metagenome | isolation source: Eden Landing Ponds, San Francisco, CA, USA | place...
GCCGTGGACCGCTTGGAACGGTGCGGAGACGATCAGGAGTACGACAGCCAGCTTGAGTGCGGTGTTCCAGGCTTCAGCGTCGGGCTTTTTCCAGACGATGTACGCCGAGACGCCCGCGACCAGTAGTGCGACCGAGATCACCGACGCGTTCATCATATGGACGTACATCCAGGGCATTCTCGGGGTGAAGAATGCGGCAAACGGGTCGGTTAGTTTGGCGATTTCCATCCCGTTGCGGGTGACCATCTCGTAGCCCCGTGGGGTCTGCATCCAAGCGTTGACGATCAAAATCCAGAACCCCGACAGCCAGGCACCGAAGCCGACGAGTACCGACGAGATGATATATGTCCGATCTTTGACGCGGTCGCGGCCGTACAGCAACACGCCGAGGAAGACGGCCTCTAAAAAGAACGCCATCTTCGCTTCGAAGGCTAGCGGGCCGCCGATCAGTTCACCGGCCACCTCGGCGAACTGTGGGAAGTTTGTGCCGAACTGGAAGCTCATCGGAATCCCGGTGACTGTACCCATCACGAAGCCGGCGGCGAAAACCTTCACCCAGAACGAGCGCAATCGCGCATACCGCTGCTCGTTCGTCCGCACGTCTTTCCAGGTAAAGTAGATAATAAACGGTGCGAGCCCGATCGACAGGGACGCGAAGATGATGTGAACGGAGATCGTCCATCCGAACTGCATACGGCTCGCGAGTTCCGGAGGTAGGAATGTCGCCAATACCGGATCGACGGCACTCAATAGTGTGATTGGATCCATTCACCTCACGCTACGGCACAATAGTTTATGGGTAGCCCCATGGTTTCCACTTTGGAGTATTCACCACAACAGTATTGTATTATCAGAGCCATACTGCCCGTACACCTCAATCGCCGTATCAGCATACGATAACTGATAGATCGAGTTGACCGATCCCAGCGATGATCATCACAACGCCGGCGAGCGCCGTGTGGCTTCAGTGGCTCCTCAAACTCGTAGTCGGACCACTCGCAGAGTTTGGCGAGGATATCGCGGGCTGTCTGCGTTGTGATCGACGACAGACGCACCTCAAATCGCCAGACAGGTGTCGGAGTGCGCTCGTTCTCCCAAACGTCTTGCCCGTCCTCATCTAACGTTTCGTTGAGGGGGGCTGCGAGTTGCGTGTACACTTCTCGCTGCGACCTCCTCGATTCTCAAACTCGCTCAACTAGGCAGTACTCCAATTGCGGTTGATCATGCTTGTATCACTCGGAGAGATAGACAGCTGTACGTTCAGACTCTATTGATCCAGCAGAGCCCCTGATAGACTATAAATGGAAGCTTGCGGCATTCGCTTCGACGAGATCCATTGGAATGAATTCTGAAGAGATGGCTGGTGAATATCCCTTCGCTCGTCCCAAGATCGTCAATGCGGTCGCCTCGACGGACATGATTTGCTTAACGACATTGTCTGCGTCCATGTCCTGTTCGTGGAACGTGACCATCGACTCGATACCTGACTGGATAGCTGCCGGTTCGTCGTCGCGGATGCCACGTGCGGTCGATAGCACCGCCTGTCCGTAGTGTGCGTGTGCGCCGGGTTTCTCGTCGCTGACAGTCTCCAATCCCGCCAGTGCAGCATCGTCGACAGCATCGAGGACCGCCCCAGCGAGACACCAACCGAGGAAATAGCGGTCAGCCCATTGATCAGTAGGATCACAATCTTCTTCAGCGGCAAGCGCTCGCATCGATTCGGCGAGATTACTAAGAGTTGCTTCTTCGCCAGCCAGCAATGCAGTGTACATCCCTTGCATTCGTTGGCGGGCGCTGTGTAGTGGTATGGAGTCCTTGTCTGAACTTCGCTGGTAATATGACATAGCTTCGTTGAACGAAGTTTGTGCGGCCCCGATGTCACCGTGATATATTGCAAAGACGCCCAAATCTTGATAATCGCCCGCTAAGCCACTGAAGAAGCTCGAATCTGTGGTCTCTATCTCGCCTTGCTGATGTAAATCCTCTAATTCTTCGGCATTTTTACGCCTGCTTTGTTGGATTCGCTTAAGTCGTTTCTCTTGCTCAGGGTTCAATTCAGTCATCGTTGACATCCTCATCCTCTGCCTGCAACTCAGTAATTGTTACACTATCAACACCGATGACCGTCTCATTGGTAATGTCAGTGGATTCAGACCTTGGGCTAGTGAGAGTTCGACCTGTGGCGCTGTCAACGTCCCTGACGAAGACTACTTTTTGCTGAAGCGAGCCAGTTTCAAGAGACCTACGAATATTACCGGCGGTTACGCTATCTAAGCGACCCCTCTCTTCGAGTCTTCTTATGCTATTTCTGATCCACTCCTCAGACAGCTGTGGATCTCCATCGTACGCGTCAGTTCTGAATAGAGAGATTCCAACTGCGTCAGTGCTACCAGTTGTTTTAGCCTCGACGACGACGTATTCTCCAGTATTTTCGTCGTAAGCAATGACGTCTGGACCGATCTCTGAGGCGTCTCCTTCGTCGAACCCACCTTCAGGCCAGACAATCTCGTATCCCCGTTCTTCCATCAGCTCTACAGAGACTCGTTCACCAGCACTCCCATCGGTCAGGTCTGTGGGATCATCTGCGTAGGTCTGGACGAACGTGCTCCGGTCGTGGACGCAGTAGTAATCTGTCGCAACGTTATTTTTAGTTTTCTGATATTCGCCGCCAAACAGCGTATACGTGCTCGACGCCGAGAACCGACCGGTAACCTGTTTGTCAACAACCATATCGATACCTGTAGCATTTAGACCGCATTGGCTGTCGTTCTCGTCATCGTCGTCTGAATACTGGTCGTAGATATTGGACGCCTTGTAGAGATTGAGAACGAAGTCACCGATAGTCCGGATCCAGAGTTTTTGCCGCTCGCTTAGCCGCCACCGCTGTTCCTGTCCCGGCGCCTCGTCGATATCGTCCTCGCCTATCTTATCGGAGCCATCTTGATCAGTATCTTCTTGTTTCTCTCGCTCAATCGTGTCCTCAACTGTTTCGACACTGGTGGCACCGATAATCGTCGAGCCCAGTATGTACAGTGCGATGTGGCCATCGCCATTGGGGTTCTCTCCGATGACGACATCGTATCCCTCCGACGTTTCAGCAACTACTGCGGTAGCTAGGACGTGATCGATGTACAACGTGTTACTACATAAAAATCATAACTCCGTGCTGTCACTGACTCAGGACAGGCACCATCGCTGGAGAGCTCATATCCCATTCGAGGCAGGATTACACCATACCGAGCGGTCATCAAAGACGTTACTCACAGTCTTCATCACTGCTTACAGCAGCTTCGCTTCGATGTACCGGTCGATATTCTCATCGTCGTCAAGTTCAGCAAGCGTGTCCAGCGCCCCTTCCATCGAGTCGAGGTCCTCGGCGGTGAAGTCGTCCTGCTGGGCTACCCGCCCCAGACTCACGAGAAGTTTGATCTTGCTCACGTCCGTATCTAGACCTATCACTTTCGTCACGACGTTCTCGTCGTCGGGGTCGTCCAGTCGGACGAACGCCGGTGGGATTACGTCCCGAAGCAACGCCGAGACGTAGAGGTCGTCGTCTGCAGTGGCGGGTATATCTGAGAGCATTCGCTTGACGATAGCTGCCTTGTCTCCTGTGATATCGGTGACGACGTTACGCACGAAGGCGTTGGTATCGAGGTCCCGGAGATTCCGATGCTCGTCGACGCGGACGGGGACGAGATGGAGGTCGTCGTTGGCGAACTCCGAGGCGATATCGTCGCGGTGGACACAGACATCGGTGCCGATTTCACCCGAGTCGAAACTCGCGAAGGGGTCTGAAAGCGTCACGTCACTCGGCGGTGAGACGGCGTCCGCCCGGTCCATCCCGTCTAGCAAGTACCGGTCTGCCGGGTGTTTGCTCCCGTAGTCTTCCCAGGGAATTCGGGTCGTGATGATGAGAATACTCTCGTTTTCGAGTTCCTCCACCATCCACGCTGGCGTGTTCAGCACGCGCTCTTGACCACCAAACCGTTCGATGAGCGGCTCCGAGTAGACGCCTAGCCACGGGACTCGCTCCAATTCCATCGGTGTCTCGAATGGTAGTACCGCTTTCGGTGTCGGAGCGATCTCGCCGTTCATTATAGCCCTGTTGGATGTTGAAACGTAGTACGGGTCGATTTCGACCGCGAGTCGACGAATAAGTTCGACGAATACCCGAGCAGGGCCAGTGTACTTCTCGGCTGATTCGGGGTCTATTTCGACCAGTCGAGTGGCATCTACCGACACACTTAGGATTGCGTCGGTCAGTTCGCCCCAGTCATCGAGACGAAACCTGAGACGTATTGCTTTGCTATCAGAATGGACCGTGATATAGCCTTTCTCTGAGATGGATGCACCGTCCGGGGTCAACGACTCCGAGTCGTTGACCTGTTCTGTCAACCCCATCTCCGCACAGACAGACAGCGTTTTTTCGATTACTTCGGCCTCAGTTTCCTGCTCAGCGCTGTAAAAACGGGCGAATACTGACCCTTCCTGCTTGATTCGATTGCTCATATCACTCGCTCAGGTCGCTGTAGCTCTTGAATTCGACGCTAACGTCATCAAAGTCGTCTTCAACGAGTTGGCCAATATCCGAGGGTTTTTCTACATCATCCACAGAGTCCGGGAATTCATCCATGACTTCGTCACTGTACTCGGCATCGAGTTGATCTTGTCGCATTACAACGACAATTTCGTCTTGACCACCTGCAGCCTGCGTGTTCAGCTTCTTGCGGAGGCTGTCGAGTCTCCCGCCGAGCTGCTCATATTCGGCCCTATCGGGGTAAAGCGGTGTGTATTCTTTGGTGTTCTTTGATTCGTAGGCGGCCCCGTTCCGGTTGTTGACGTCGATATCAGTCGGGCCGTCTTTCAGGTCGTCTCTGGTGACACTGTCGGGGAGGTCTTCGTCGGCGATGTTGTCGGGATCAACCGTTGTCTCCATCTCCACGTTGGCGTCGTCGTTGTTCTCGATGACACGCCGCGCGGTCCGAGTTTCACCTGCAAGCCCAGTGTAACCGGACTGATCCCCAGAGATTCCGTCCACGGTCTCGTCCAGTCGGTCGACGTTCTGGTCGTCGAGATATTCGAGGTCCTCCATGACGGTACCGGGTTCTTCACCCGGGACACCGTCGGGGACATCATCGGAATCTTCGAACGCTCTGACAAGTTTTTCTGACGCATCATCATCCAGTCCGCTGCGGCCGTCAGTGAAGTCCTCGACGGATTCGAGAACGCCGTCACAGGGGCTGTTACAGACACATCCGTCTTTAGTTAAGCGAGAAACCGCGTGACAGCGGCGGCTTATCGAGGCATCTTTCGGAAGGAATGAGGAAGTCGTGTCTGTGTACAACGACGACTCCTCAACTCGAATTATGCGTCGGCTCACTACACTGTTTCCTTCTGAGTTCCTCGAAGAGCACGCCGAGGAACTCGGCGTGGTCGAACGCGACCGCAAGCTCCAGATCCCTGCCTTCGTCTGGGCATTCGTGTTCGGCTTCGCCGCAGGCGAAAGCCGAACACTCGCCGGATTTAGACGCTGTTACAACTCTACTGCCGATGAGACGATCTCTCCAAGTGGATTCTATCAGCGGTTGACTCCGACGCTTGCGAAGTACTTCCGCGACCTCGTCGAGACCGCGCTCGACGAGGTCGCTGTTCCTAACGCTTCTGACGCTGATGTCGACCGATTTAGAGATGTGATGATCGCTGATGGAACGGTGTTGCGGTTACACGAATTTCTCTCAGACCAGTTCGAAGCCCGCCATGAGGAGCAGGCTGGAGCGAAGCTCCACCTGCTCCACAATGCCACAGAGCAGACGATTGAACGGCTCGATACTGCTAATGAAAAAACGCACGACAGCACCCTGTTCAAAACAGGGCCGTGGCTTGAGAACCGCCTCGTGTTGTTCGATCTTGCCTACTTCAAGTACCGCCGGTTTGCGCTGATCGACGAGAACGACGGCTACTTCGTGAGTCGGCTGAAGCAGAACGCGAACCCGGTGATTACGGCAGAATTACGGGAATGGCGCGGCCGCGCCATTCCCTTAGAGGGCGAGCAGCTTCGAGCTGTTCTCGACGACCTCGACCGGAAGTACATCGATGTAGAGGTCGAAGTAGAGTTCAAACGAGGGCCGTACAACGGGACGCGGTCGCTGGATACGAAGCGATTTCGCGTCGTCGGCGTCCGCGACGAGGACGCCGACGACTACCACCTGTACATGACGAATTTGGCGAGAGAGGAGTTCTTTCCGACGGATTTAGCGGAGATCTACCGCTGTCGGTGGGAAGTTGAATTGCTGTTCCGCGAGCTGAAGACGCAGTACGAACTGGATGAGTTCGACACGAGCGACAAACACGTGGTGAAGATCTTACTGTACGCAGCGCTGCTCTCACTGCTTGTAAGCCGTGATCTGTTGGATCTCGTCACCGAGCAGGCGGATGATGAGCTCGTCTTTCCGACAGAGCGCTGGGCGGCGACCTTCCGGTCGCACGCCCAGCTCATTCTCCACGAACTCGGTGAGTACCTCGGCTACTCACCACCGCCGCTGCTCGAACGGCTGATCGAAGACGCTCAAAAGATCCACAAGCAACGACCGATCTTACAAGAGACACTCGCTACCGCTACACGACCGAGGTGTGAGGCTTAACTAAAGACGGATGGTTACAGACATCGGTTCGCATGAGCCGGACAGCGTCCGTGTCAGACCGTGCCATGGCCCGTTGCGCCACCGCTTTCTCGTCGGTATCCAACCCATCGTACCGCTTGAGCACCGTCGCGAGTTCGTCACTATCGACCGAATCGCTGTCGTAGGCCCGGGCGAAATCGCTCCGAGTACGGCTATTCATCTCGACCCGGGTCAAGGCATCAATTTCGTTCTGATCCATTTGCCGGACGGCACGGGCAACGGCTGGATCGTTTTCTGCAAGCAGTGTACCGAGGCGTCGCTGTTGGGCTGGGTCCAACTCCGCCATGTCAACGTCTGTCCGACGGATTGTGTGCCGGATGCGGACTGTATCAGTTGCTGTTCTAGCGGGTTTGAGGACACGGCGAGCGCCGCTCCGTGGGACCGTCGTTGCCTTCGATAGTTGTGATATCGCTCGCATTTGTTGCCGGGCGCGCCACTCCCCAGCTCGGTCCTGTGCCCGACCGTACGTCCGGGCCGCCCGCATTACGCGGGTCCCGTCCAACCGGTCAGCTACAGTGTTCGCTGTCTTGGTTCGCTTGGCCGCGCTGGCTGCTTGACTGCCAGTGACAGACCGGGCACCCGTTGGAGCCCATCGCCGTCTAACTCGTCGACGAGCCTGACGCCAGCACCGTCGGTCTCAGCGATGAGTTGGTTCCGAGCGATTCGAGCGCTTCGTGGCCCGGTTCGCTGGTCATCCGGATGACGCGAGTGGTCTTCGACGTGAATTTGGCACCGTTGTCGCTGATCCACTTCCAGGTATCCGGGTCCATCTCGCGCAACTGCTGAGTCGCCCGCCGGCGAACAGGCAATCAGTCGGAAAATTCGTCAAAAGAGGGGGGCTGATCAGCTACTTCTCGATGCTGTCGAGTCTCTCACGTAACTCATCTAACAGCGGTTCGACGTACTCAGAACCAGCATCGGGATCGTATTCCCGGATAGTATCGAGATACGTCTGGGCACCATCAGAAATGGCCTCGGCGAGGGCTTGCGTCGGCGCGACGGCTTCCGGTTCGGGAAGTTTCGGTGATTGTTCCCCGCGGTAGTCAGGGTTTTCGACGGCCTCCTCGCTGTAGCAAAACGCGAGGTTTGTTCGTCCCTCACCAGCCGGCTCGAATACGAGATACATCGCGTCGATGTAATAATCGTGAATATACCGTTCACCATCAAGTGCAGCCATCGCCCCCTCTAATAGTTGAATAATATAATGCTCGACATAATCTCGGGTGTACGCGTCCGAGTCTCCAAGAAGGTATGTCTCCTCAATCCGCAAACGGGCCCCGACAGGGACGTTGAACTTTCCCTCCTCGAAGGCTTCGTGTACACGCTCGTCGAAATCAAACTCTAGTGAGACCATGCTCATACCCAATCATTAGCTGGGAAGGACCATTTTTCAATTGCACTGCCGGACTTCGGGAAGGCAGTGAATATAGACTCATCTTCAACGATCACTTTCATACGTTATACGTGTTTACCCCGATGACTCAACAGCCGGCACAGCCCGATTTCGTGAAATCATCTCGTTGTTTCGAGAGACTCGCTTGAGTTCGTCGTACGGATTGCGTCCCTGCTGGCGCCACGTCGCCAGCAGGGACAGCACCGTCTCATGAACGAACATCCCGCGGTCATTGCGGAGTGTTCCGATTAGTTTCCGGAGAACCACCGGTTCACGAAGCGCGTTTTCCGCGGCATTGTTCGTCGGATCGACCGCTGGCTCACCGACGAAGGTGAGCCAGTGGTCGAGGCCACCTTCGATCTTTCCGAGCAGTGTTGCCACTGGTCCGTCGGGAACTGACCGCTCAATCAGCGATTCAAGCTCTCTTCGTGCAACACGCTGGAGCTCTGCTCGCTCACGAATGGACAAGTCGCTCTCCAGCCGCGTCTGGAGAGCGACGTACAACTGCTTGAGAGACTCATAGATCGGTTTGCCTTCGGGGTGCTTCTCGGCAGCATCTTCAGCCTCTCGCAGAATATGTGCCCAACACCGCTGGAGATTGTCGCTGAAGGCTGGATAGGCCGTCCACCCATCACAAATGACCGTTCCCGCGAAGTCCTCGCCGAGGACTTCCGCGGGAACATCGCTTCCACGACTCTCTCTAACCGCGTAGAGCGTGTTGTTCTCGGTGGTGAACGTCCAGATCCATGCTTGCTCACCATCCCGCTTGATGCCTGTTTCGTCGATGTGGACAACGTCAGCCTGCTGGATCTGCCGGCGAATTTGCTCGTATTCACAGCGACCGGCGCGCGCAGCGCGCTCGGTCGCGTGCCAGGCAGCCGCGCCTGACAACTCCAGTTTATGCAGTTGCTCGAAACGGTCTGCAATCTTCCGATAGGGGAGGCGGTAATCGTACCTCGACAGTGCTGATTGCGCGATAACGTTCACCCCGAACTGCCCCTTATCGGGGCAGTCGGGGTGTGTAGCGACTGTCTCAGTCCCACAGGAGTCGCACTGGTAGCAGTGACGGTTGTACTGCGTGACTTCTGGTGGCTGTGGGTCCGGTATCTCCTCGACGAGTCGGGGGCTGACGCCCACCGACTCGCCGAAGTGTTGGCCACACTCTGGACAACAGTCACAGGTGACCTCAACTTCTTCGTCTGGATCAGCTGTAGAGCGCCACTCCGGGTCGTGACCGTCCTTTCGTCCGGGAGTGCCGCCATCAGTTCTGACATCGTCGTCTTCGTCGTCTTGCGAGGTCGGGGACTGACGAGTCCCCGACCGTCGCTTACTAGGCGGTGTATGTGGATTCTCGTATTTGCGAAGTCGTGTTTCGAGTTCTTCGATTCGCTCTTGCTGCTCTTCGATCCGTTCGTCCTTTTGCTCAAGTTTCTCCTCCAGCTCGTCAATTCGCTCTTCCACCTGGAGAAACCTTGAGAGAAGTTCGTCTTTGCCGAGGTCATCCCAATCCACTATGACCACCTCAGCGTTACCTCAGCAGGGTCACCGGGATGGTCTCCGAGCGGAGACCATCCCTGGAGAAATTCAATTAGCCCTTGCTGAGAGTCCATATTCCCCCGATTGGTCGCCTGTTACGAGATAGTGGCGAAATTCATCGGGGCTAAACACGTACCATACGTTTAATTCCATAATCATATCCATGCTCAGATGGTTTAAGTGTATATTGTATCCTGTCACCACTCCCAGCATCTTTTGACCCCTCTTTGACCGTTTCGTATATCAGCTCTTTCACGTCTTTGTTGTCCATCTTATCAGGCAACTCGGTCGTTTTCCCGTCGACATCGATCTTCCGGCCAGTCGGGAAGAACGAAGCGGCACCAGTGTCCTTTCCATTGGCTTGTTGTCGGCGGACAATATCTCCGTTGACATGGCGTCCCTCGATATGTTCCAGGCCACTATCAGTATCACCGGACTGTAATCGTATGAGTTCACCATCGCGGTCTTTTGTCACGAGCCGAGTCTCACTCAATTCGCCCTTCTGAGCAACATCCAACAGGTCATCAGCGGTCACCGAATCACTCCCCCGCTGATTGAGCATCTCGGCGAACCGTCGCAGATCAGCCTCGTCCATGTCACCGCTGTCCAACAGGTCGGTGATCTCATCGATATGCCGACTTTCGACTGTCCCGGCATCGAATTGGCGCGAGAGTCTCGCCAGCCCATCAGTCGAGTCGACAGCGTCCATGACCGTGCGAAGCTGTGTGGTGTCGAGTTCGTCGACGAGCCTGACGCCAGCACCGTCGGTCTCAGCGATGAGTTGCTTGGCCCGGCGTTGCTGAGTACCGTCGAGGTCGTCGACTTTCCGGACAGCTCGGTCAAGTTGTTTGTAGGAATCAACACTATCGCTGTTGGCTGCCCGAATGACTGCCCGATCATATGCGTCGTCTACATTGCCGGAGCCATCCGCGATGAGCCGCACTGTCTGCGGGTCAGCGCGGGTAGCTTCTACAACATCGCTGGCACGCACATTGTCGCCGTTTTTCCAAGCCTTATTCACGACGTCGTTTTTTTCGTTGATGACTCGGGCTGGCAGAACATCTCTGCGTCAGGGACCGACGACTTGACGATGAGGGAAACGTCGTCGCTGGTTACTCGCCTTCCAGCATGGCGTCCAGCGGGAGCGAGTCACGGACCCACGAAGACGGGACGGACTCAAACTCACGTAGTTCGACCAGATCAGCACCGCCCGTTTGACCGTGTAACGCACCGATAGTCCCGATCCGGATGCCGACATCGGCTGGAACGTCCACGATGGTGACGGTGATGGTGTCACTCCTCGGAAGCGCATACTCGTCGCGGATCGCTTCTTCATCGGCGGTTGCGTCGAACTGGTCACGACGGTGGAGCCAGCGGTCCTCAGGCAAACCGTCGGGATCGAACTGGAGGTATTCGGTCGGATCGCTGGTCGTCGCGTCCATGATGATGGAATCATCAGCATATGGGTTTGGCATTGATGTGTCGTTGTTTGAGGATGGAATGCTCGTTTTCAATACGGACCAGTATCGATAACTTCTCGATCGTATCGGTCGCCGGTGTCGGGGTCCAGTCGGTAGCGGTGGTCGGTGGTGCGATTTTCCGCGGTTTGCTCGTACAGTTCACCATCTTCGACGAAGATGGTTCCACGGCGCTCGTTAGCGGCCGAGCGCCAGCGTTCGGTGCCGTCGGCCTCAAATGCATAGAGCTGATGGGTGGCATCGATATCGCAAGCGACGAAGACGGCATCGTCGAACTCAACCACGTCATGCACCTGACTACTGAGTTCGACAATTTCGCTACCGATAGGAAGCTGATGATCGCGTAGAGTGTCAAGTACTGTACCAGTGTCCGGATCGAACTGGACAGTGCCGGAAGTGTGACGAGTCAAGTAATGATTGCCGACTTTCCACAGCTCGTAATGGTAAGTCTCGTCGCCTTTAGTGTCAACAGAATCAATAATCCATTGGATCTGAGCATTCCGGTCAAACGCCAGCACATTTTGACCGTCTACAGGGACCTCAAAATCAGGGTTTTCGTATACCCTTTTACGTGAGGTTCCTACGACGATGATGACGGTCTCACCACGAATAATATAGTCTTCGATGGCATGGGGCGGAATAAGCGTCTTTCGGCCGATTGTGAGTTCATCAGTGAAGATTTTGAATGTCATAAATCAGTCTCGCTTGAGGAATAGATCGATATCAACCGGATCGTACTCAGCAACTGGCATATCGTCAATATTTATTTCACTTGATTGTTTTTTCATGTCATCCCCACGGATCTCGTACTGAATCCCACCACCATCGTTGCCGAAGTTCTCACTGGCTTCACTGATACGTACGTTGGTTCTTTCATCGACATCAAGCCTGGTAACCTTATCGGCGTCGCTGGGAAGCGCGTATCGGTCGACAATGTCCGCCGGCGCGACATTGTCATCGCTGCGCAACCGATCGATATCGTCGGCGTCGGTAACCCAGGGTCCGGCCTCGTGGTTGTTTCTTTCCGGGTCCCAGAACCGATACACTGTGAGTGAATCGTCGGCTTTCCCGTCGATAACGATGGTGTCGTCATCATACGGGTCACGCGGGTTATCGTACTACGGTGAGTTTCGTGAACTCGTCCTGATGTGTATGGTTCACAACATCAAGCAGTCTCTAAAACCACGAAATCAAGCGATATCTGGTGATTCACCACAGCCAAGAAAAGCTATTCAATAGATGGCCAATTTTTCGGTGTCTCTCACTTACCCGCCTTGTGTAACTCTTCGATGCTTCCATCGTCCAAATCTACTCGGTACTTGTATGTGTTCCAATTGTAGGCGTATACGTTTCCGTCCTCCACTACAACGCCCTTATAAGATGGCTCGCCATAGCTTGCGGATCTATCTGGCACGTCAATTGACCAGAGAAAATCACCGTTATATGAATAGCAAACAATGTTTGATGGGGTTTCTGGCCTATCGTCCGGATCAGCCATTATCGTTACTAAAATTTTGTTCGGAAGCTGAGTAACCTCTTTTATTTCAGATCTCAAGTGGATGTCCTCATTCCCGATTTTGAGGGTGTTCCCGGCATGCGAAATTTCACTCATGTATCAGCAGTAATCCCACCAGACATAACTAATTTTGGCCTTGTTTAGACGTTCGAAATAGCGTTGCTCAGAGCCTCTTGAACTAGTATCGTATTCCTAGTAGCTGTCGCTAAATATCTAACTTACTAGGAAGTGAAGCGGGTAGGCTTGGTTGTGTTGACGAAGCTAGCCCGCTTCACGAGAAAAGACGTAACGCTCGCTCAAAAAGCCGTCGTTGGAAACGCGAAATCCGCATTACGGCGCGGTGACGGCGGCTACGCCGACTGGGTGATCGTGTCGATTCACGGCCTCAAAACCTACCTTGATCTGCCGTATCGACGGCTGCTGGACGTTCTATACGAGATGCCGCGTATCGATCGGATTCTCGGTCTAGACCCGGTTGAGTTGCCCGATTTTACCACCGTCTGTGCGCGCATGCAGACGCTGAAAATGCCGGTCTGGCGTCGACTTCTACAACTCTCGGCGGAGCTGCAAGACACCGGCGAAATCCAGGCAATCGACGCAACTGGCATGGATCGCGTCGCGGCGAGCCAACACTACGCTAAACGGACGAATTACACCTTCAGAGCGGTGAAAACGACCGCGTTGATCGATTGCAAAACTGGTGCGATTCTAGATATACATTGCTCGATGAAACAACCGCACGATACCCAGATTGCCTGGCAGCCCCTCACACGAAACCTAGACAAACTGAGCGTTTTAACCGCCGACAAAGGCTACGATTGGGAGCTACTTCGTCACAAGCTTCGGTCTGAGGGTATCAAGCCCGTGATCAAGCACCGCCAGTTCGGCTGGCACGGCGTCGCAAATAATGTGTTGCTTGATGATACGACGTACCATCAACGGTCAAACATCGAAGCGACGTTTTTCGCGCTTCGGCGCAAATACGGCGAGATCGTGCGAGCGAGAACCTGGTTCGGACAGTTCCGCGAACTCGTTCTCAAGTGTGCCGTCAGAAACGTCGAACTAGCGCTCGACCGCTCAAACGCATGAATTCAGGCGTCTAAACAAGGCCCTAATTTTCTTTCAGCCATTTCTGAAGACCACGAGGGGATGCCCAACTCCAATCATCCTCAATTCTGCCACTTACAATCTGATATTGAGTGAAGCCACCATCTCGGGTAATTGCATCACCTTCAACGGTGCCGTCCACCACTTCTGACGTTGTACTCACGCGTATCCGTGCGGTTTCGCTCCTGCCTATCTGAACTTTTGACACGGAGTCGTAATCTCCCCACCCCTCTTTGAGTGCTAACCGATTCATTACTTCCATTCGCGTTTCTAGTCGACTCAATTTCGATTTCCTAACCAGAAACTCACCCTCTGGACGGCCAGAAGTGACTCTGTATAATTGATCCTGACTACTGGGTTCGAATTCGATTGCGATCGAGCCATCTTTGTGAGGGTCCGTAGCTTTGCCGTCTAGCCGATTCGCTCTTTTACCTGTCAAAAACCGATAGGGCGTATGACCGATCTTCGTATTGAGGTAGTAACGGTTGAGAGCCAGATCGATATCGGCTTGATCGATACCTTCTGCACTGACCGTCCGCATCCAAGTATTACGGACGCGAGGTGAATCGTGGGTTAGTATTGCACGGAATTGTTCTTTCTTGGTGATCCCTGGACGGTTGGGAACCCCGTCAATATCTATGTCCGAATCGAGTTTGACATTCCCATCGACTCGCTTGTACTTACGTGCTGTCGCGGCCGCATCCCCTGCCGACACCAACCGACCTGCTTTCCACCCGTCGTACAAATTCCGCCGCACCGCCGGGTCCATGTCAGGATCGAGAAACGCCTGTTGCCCCGAATCGTCCATCCGACGTAGCATCCGTGAGACCTGCTTGGGGTTGTTTTCGGCCATCAGCTTCCCGGCAGCTTCCAGTTCCGACGGAGAGCGACCGCCAAGGTCGGCATCTCGGAAGTATCGGGCTGAGAGCTTCCGTTGCTTGGTATTCAGATCGTAGACCTTCTGGGGTGTCTTATCAGCCACGTAGCGACGTGTCCGGACTACCTTCCCGACCGTCCGTGAATTTCGTAGTGAGTATCGCGCGAACGGGCGCTTGGCTTGATCAACGCCAAATGAGGCCACACGCCCGACACCCCGTGCCGGGAGTTCGCTCGCGTATTTCATTTTGCGAGCTGCGGTGACGGATTTCCCTAGATACCGAGTATTATCGACTTTATTTATTGCACGTGCAACTCGGCTAGAATCTTTCGCTACTTTCGCGACACCCGCTCCAGTGACTTCCTCAAGAATAAGGAATCCGACGTAACCATCAAAGTACCCGCGCGCAAAGCTCTCGTTTTCTGGCGTATTCGGCGGGAAGGGGTTATTTACACGCTGACGATTTTTGAATTGTTCCTCCATTGACTCATACGTCCTATCATAATTTTTCGCCGCATTCGGAAGCTGAGAGAGTCCCGCTGCTGTCTCCACTGGGTGTGAGACAGTGTACCCAAGCTCTCCAGCACCGTGCATGAGCCCGGACCCACGCCCAAATGCGCTGACTGTTAACCTTCCGGCTGCGGTTGTATCATAACGACCCTGCAGAGCTCTGAGTGTGTCATAACGACCTTGCAGATTGGTGACAACGTTGTTCGACCGCGTCAGAGCAGGAATATGTCGCTTGTTGCCGTGGCTGTCATAGGCATGGATATATACTTTTGTTCCGCCTGCGAAGGTTCCCGCGCTCTGGAGTGCGTTTCCAGTTAGATCCTGACTGTAGTGATATTGCGTGTGTCCGGTGAAGTTCGCTCGGTCAAGAGTTTCGTTTCCGCGTAGGGCAATACGAACAGTGCCAAGCCCACTTCTATCGCGTACACGGAAGTCAAGCACGTAGTGGGGGCCAGACCAGCCGGGATTGTACGAGTCAGTACGTAGGGATTTGATGTCTGGACCCCGAATATCGTGTAATGTTGGGTCCTGACCGTTCCGGAGTTCGGTCGTATCCGAGACTCCGTCTTTGTCGGTGTCTACTTGCCGTGGATTCGTTCGATACCGCCACTCATCTGCGTCCGAGATTTCATCTCCATCAGTGTCCGGGTTCAGGGGCGACGAGGTGACATTCAGTACTGTCCCTGCGGCTTGAAGATTGAGACTCTGGTTCTCTGTGACCATCGCCTCGCGCAGGGCGCTTGCCTCCGTTCTAGAATCAAAAGCGACAATTGTCGTGTTCCTGACCTCCCGGGCATCGCTGAGCCCATCGCTATCGGTGTCGACCTGCCTTGGATTGGCGAGGTGGTTGTAATAGGAGGCAGTTGTGCCGCGATACCTGACTTCCGTGTACTGGCCGATTTCTTTGCTATCTGAGAGGCCGTCGCCGTCGGTGTCAGCGCTCTTGGGGTCTGCCGTGACGCGGTCCCCGGTGGGGCCACCCAGTATGACCCCTTCGCGTTCCATCTCGTCACTCAGGCCGTCACCGTCCGTATCGTTGATCTCGGTCGTGGTATTTGCGACACGCGAGAACACTGTCGGGAGTCCTTCTGCATTATCGACAAAGTTTCTCGCCGATGGTGACGACTATTTGGCTGCCCCTGCGCGCCACGAATTGAGCGGTCAGCTCAACTATCGGATTCGGAACCACATCGAAAAGTGGTTCCAAACTGTGGCCATGAGAATTGACCGCTTTCAGGTGGTCTGGCGCGGCAGTCAATTCAGTGCGAAACAGTGGTTACGACTCTTCAGACACTACTGCAGCCACGAGCGGCCGTACCAAGCATCTGATGGCAAAACACCAGCCGATGTCATCCAGAACTAGACGGTGCCGCCTCAATGATGTCTCCCGAATCTATGTCAATTTCTACTGTCGGCTTCCCTGCGCTTTCGTTTAGCCCCGAGATAGAGCAGAATAGACGGCCATTGTAAACCCAAATTCGTCGATGCGTATACTGTACGCCGGTATCGTCAGTTCTCGATTGAGCTGTCCAGGCGACCTTGCCACCGGATGAGATCGCAAGCAGATTCCGGGTTGGTTCGAGGCTCGGAATGTCTTTTATATCCATGTCCATTTCGGGGTCGAGAACCATCACCAGCACACCGTTGACCGGCAATATGTCTCTGACTTTACTGGGTAGTTGTAGGTCGGTATCTGGACCCTCGATACGGCCTTGATAATCTATCTGGCAATCGAACTCTGGAAAGGCAGTCACCCTTTGTGCCTCACCTGTGGCCTCTCCACTGCCTTCGGCCGGTGGAGAGCTTTTTCCGCCATCGTAGTTCAATGTCACCGTCACGAAACACTCCGAAGGGAGCCAATCGGCGCCGTCTTCGTCCGTCCAGGACAGGTGAAATGGCTCCAAGTGTATGCGGCCCTGAAATTCGCCTTCGCTCAACGATTCGAGACCGAGCATTGTTCCGCCTGCAATCATTTCACCCCGGAGTTCGTGACGTGTCATTGTGGGGCTTGAAATGTCACCGTTCCCCTGTGGCTGAGATGTGATTTCGATATCAACTTGGTACCGTGCACCCACATTTTGGCCACGCACAGGCAGTAAATCTGAATGTATCCCGATGTTTATCGCCTCACCAGCCCCTGAGAACCTGCAAAAACCATCTTGTGTGGTCCTCTCAAACACCGAAACTCCCCTAAATGTTACAAGAGACATTGTCTGTACTATACGTAGATTAGGATTTAAATCTTTTAGAATTAAAATCTTATTGACAGTTTAGATTTAGTTGAATATTAAGAGTAAGATGAAAGTGTTTCAGCTGTTCTATGGCAGAAATTATATGATCCGCTAGCCATGACGACTGAATCGAACTATGGTTTGTAGGTCGAAAGCTGTAACTGCGCCAGATAATTGTTGTTGACGACGCGATATTAATAACTGACCTTACTGAGCTCTCCATGCAACGTTGCGTCAGTCAGACCTCCGATCTCAATCCATTTGCCGTGGAATCGGAACACTGGCGATCCTATCAGAATAGTGCCAACAGAGCAGACTCTCACATCCGCCAGTATTGTTATTATGTCGAGCCAGAAAACAAAATATAGTTACAAACGCCAGCGGTCGGGTGAGTTTCGCTAGATAGTGTGACGCCTTAGAATTGCTCTAAATCTGTCATAAATGCCATGAAATTTAGATATGATCGGTTAGCAACTGTACGGCAAATCTGTCTGCAGCTCGCCTGCAGATGTGACACCTCCATTACTGTCGGCATATGAATATGTTCTGCCGGTGAACTCGACATCACCGTGAATAGCCGTCCAGTATACTGCCAAGTTCCGATTATCTGCTTCCTCAAAGACGGCACAGTCCGGAGCGTACTCACTGGTTCTAGAACCAGCTAACACATTCCTATTAGAGATGACAAGGTACCTTGGTGTCGTTGTATCAAGGATGTCATCACTGACAACCTCTTGTTTTGGCGCACTTGTCCCGTGGTGGCTAGCCATCAGGATATCTACTGACGACAGGTCAGAGTTGAATTCTGTCGCGATATGGGCCTCATTAGGAGCTCGAATATCACCGGTCGTCAGCACCTCACCACTATCGTGTCGTATATGCAAGACAATTGAGTTCTCATCAGTTCCAGCTTCATCTTGATCTGCGGTTTCATTAGGACTAAGCACGTCTACCTGCGCCTCCCCGAGGCTAATCGAGTCACCTGCACGAAGAGTGGCAGTGTTTACAATTGAGCCTACTTCATCATCCACATCTTGTTCATGGGTGTTACCAGCTTCCACTCCTGAGAAGTCCAGATTTCGAACTTTAATGTTGTCGTCGGCTAAGATCTCGTCGACATAAGAGATGTGATCTGTGTCATTGTGGCTTACAACGAGATGATCAATGACATAGTTGCCTTCGGAATTTGTTGGCAGTCGTGAGGTCAAATCCTCTCTGTAGGGATCTTCCCAGCGCCCAGCACTCTCGTCGGAGCCGGCATCCACGAGGAGAGCCTTATCGCGCCCTTCGGCAGGAGCTTTGATCAATGTACTCTGTCCTTTGCCCATATCGATGGCCGTAGTCTCCAACTGAGCACTGTCATCTTCGTCATCGCCGTCTGAATACTGGTCGTAGATGTTGGACGCTTTATACACATCCAGAGCGAAGTCACCGACAGTCCTGATCCAGAGTTTCTCGCGCTCGCTGAGTCGCCAGTCCTGTTCAGTACCGGGTGCATCGTCAATCTCTTCTTCGTCGGTAAGTTCTTGGTCACTCTGTTCGTCTTCTTTCTCTCGCTCGATCGTGTCCTCAACTGTTTCGACACTGGTGGCACCGATAATCGTCGAGCCCAGTATATACAGTGCGATGTGGCCATCGCCATTGGGGTTCTCTCCGATGACGACATCGTATCCCTCCGACGTTTCAGCAACTACTGCGGTAGCTAGGACGTGATCGATGTACAACGTGTTACTACATAAAAATCATAACTCCGTGCTGTCACTGACTCAGGACAGGCACCATCGCTGGAGAGCTCATATCCCATTCGAGGCAGGATTACACCATACCGAGCGGTCATCAAAGACGTTACTCACAGTCTTCATCACTGCTTACAGCAGCTTCGCTTCGATGTACCGGTCGATATTCTCATCGTCGTCAAGTTCAGCAAGCGTGTCCAGCGCCCCTTCCATCGAGTCGAGGTCCTCGGCGGTGAAGTCGTCCTGCTGGGCTACCCGCCCCAGACTCACGAGAAGTTTGATCTTGCTCACGTCCGTATCTAGACCTATCACTTTCGTCACGACGTTCTCGTCGTCGGGGTCGTCCAGTCGGACGAACGCCGGTGGGATTACGTCCCGAAGCAACGCCGAGACGTAGAGGTCGTCGTCTGCAGTGGCGGGTATATCTGAGAGCATTCGCTTGACGATAGCTGCCTTGTCTCCTGTGATATCGGTGACGACGTTACGCACGAAGGCGTTGGTATCGAGGTCCCGGAGATTCCGATGCTCGTCGACGCGGACGGGGACGAGATGGAGGTCGTCGTTGGCGAACTCCGAGGCGATATCGTCGCGGTGGACACAGACATCGGTGCCGATTTCACCCGAGTCGAAACTCGCGAAGGGGTCTGAAAGCGTCACGTCACTCGGCGGTGAGACGGCGTCCGCCCGGTCCATCCCGTCTAGCAAGTACCGGTCTGCCGGGTGTTTGCTCCCGTAGTCTTCCCAGGGAATTCGGGTCGTGATGATGAGAATACTCTCGTTTTCGAGTTCCTCCACCATCCACGCTGGCGTGTTCAGCACGCGCTCTTGACCACCAAACCGTTCGATGAGCGGCTCCGAGTAGACGCCTAGCCACGGGACTCGCTCCAATTCCATCGGTGTCTCGAATGGTAGTACCGCTTTCGGTGTCGGAGCGATCTCGCCGTTCATTATAGCCCTGTTGGATGTTGAAACGTAGTACGGGTCGATTTCGACCGCGAGTCGACGAATAAGTTCGACGAATACCCGAGCAGGGCCAGTGTACTTCTCGGCTGATTCGGGGTCTATTTCGACCAGTCGAGTGGCATCTACCGACACACTTAGGATTGCGTCGGTCAGTTCGCCCCAGTCATCGAGACGAAACCTGAGACGTATTGCTTTGCTATCAGAATGGACCGTGATATAGCCTTTCTCTGAGATGGATGCACCGTCCGGGGTCAACGACTCCGAGTCGTTGACCTGTTCTGTCAACCCCATCTCCGCACAGACAGACAGCGTTTTTTCGATTACTTCGGCCTCAGTTTCCTGCTCAGCGCTGTAAAAACGGGCGAATACTGACCCTTCCTGCTTGATTCGATTGCTCATATCACTCGCTCAGGTCGCTGTAGCTCTTGAATTCGACGCTAACGTCATCAAAGTCGTCTTCAACGAGTTGGCCAATATCCGAGGGTTTTTCTACATCATCCACAGAGTCCGGGAATTCATCCATGACTTCGTCACTGTACTCGGCATCGAGTTGATCTTGTCGCATTACAACGACAATTTCGTCTTGACCACCTGCAGCCTGCGTGTTCAGCTTCTTGCGGAGGCTGTCGAGTCTCCCGCCGAGCTGCTCATATTCGGCCCTATCGGGGTAAAGCGGTGTGTATTCTTTGGTGTTCTTTGATTCGTAGGCGGCCCCGTTCCGGTTGTTGACGTCGATATCAGTCGGGCCGTCTTTCAGGTCGTCTCTGGTGACACTGTCGGGGAGGTCTTCGTCGGCGATGTTGTCGGGATCAACCGTTGTCTCCATCTCCACGTTGGCGTCGTCGTTGTTCTCGATGACACGCCGCGCGGTCCGAGTTTCACCTGCAAGCCCAGTGTAACCGGACTGATCCCCAGAGATTCCGTCCACGGTCTCGTCCAGTCGGTCGACGTTCTGGTCGTCGAGATATTCGAGGTCCTCCATGACGGTACCGGGTTCTTCACCCGGGACACCGTCGGGGACATCATCGGAATCTTCGAACGCTCTGACAAGTTTTTCTGACGCATCATCATCCAGTCCGCTGCGGCCGTCAGTGAAGTCCTCGACGGATTCGAGAACGCCGTCACAGGGGCTGTTACAGACACATCCGTCTTTAGTTAAGCGAGAAACCGCGTGACAGCGGCGGCTTATCGAGGCATCTTTCGGAAGGAATGAGGAAGTCGTGTCTGTGTACAACGACGACTCCTCAACTCGAATTATGCGTCGGCTCACTACACTGTTTCCTTCTGAGTTCCTCGAAGAGCACGCCGAGGAACTCGGCGTGGTCGAACGCGACCGCAAGCTCCAGATCCCTGCCTTCGTCTGGGCATTCGTGTTCGGCTTCGCCGCAGGCGAAAGCCGAACACTCGCCGGATTTAGACGCTGTTACAACTCTACTGCCGATGAGACGATCTCTCCAAGTGGATTCTATCAGCGGTTGACTCCGACGCTTGCGAAGTACTTCCGCGACCTCGTCGAGACCGCGCTCGACGAGGTCGCTGTTCCTAACGCTTCTGACGCTGATGTCGACCGATTTAGAGATGTGATGATCGCTGATGGAACGGTGTTGCGGTTACACGAATTTCTCTCAGACCAGTTCGAAGCCCGCCATGAGGAGCAGGCTGGAGCGAAGCTCCACCTGCTCCACAATGCCACAGAGCAGACGATTGAACGGCTCGATACTGCTAATGAAAAAACGCACGACAGCACCCTGTTCAAAACAGGGCCGTGGCTTGAGAACCGCCTCGTGTTGTTCGATCTTGCCTACTTCAAGTACCGCCGGTTTGCGCTGATCGACGAGAACGACGGCTACTTCGTGAGTCGGCTGAAGCAGAACGCGAACCCGGTGATTACGGCAGAATTACGGGAATGGCGCGGCCGCGCCATTCCCTTAGAGGGCGAGCAGCTTCGAGCTGTTCTCGACGACCTCGACCGGAAGTACATCGATGTAGAGGTCGAAGTAGAGTTCAAACGAGGGCCGTACAACGGGACGCGGTCGCTGGATACGAAGCGATTTCGCGTCGTCGGCGTCCGCGACGAGGACGCCGACGACTACCACCTGTACATGACGAATTTGGCGAGAGAGGAGTTCTTTCCGACGGATTTAGCGGAGATCTACCGCTGTCGGTGGGAAGTTGAATTGCTGTTCCGCGAGCTGAAGACGCAGTACGAACTGGATGAGTTCGACACGAGCGACAAACACGTGGTGAAGATCTTACTGTACGCAGCGCTGCTCTCACTGCTTGTAAGCCGTGATCTGTTGGATCTCGTCACCGAGCAGGCGGATGATGAGCTCGTCTTTCCGACAGAGCGCTGGGCGGCGACCTTCCGGTCGCACGCCCAGCTCATTCTCCACGAACTCGGTGAGTACCTCGGCTACTCACCACCGCCGCTGCTCGAACGGCTGATCGAAGACGCTCAAAAGATCCACAAGCAACGACCGATCTTACAAGAGACACTCGCTACCGCTACACGACCGAGGTGTGAGGCTTAACTAAAGACGGATGGTTACAGACATCGGTTCGCATGAGCCGGACAGCGTCCGTGTCAGACCGTGCCATGGCCCGTTGCGCCACCGCTTTCTCGTCGGTATCCAACCCATCGTACCGCTTGAGCACCGTCGCGAGTTCGTCACTATCGACCGAATCGCTGTCGTAGGCCCGGGCGAAATCGCTCCGAGTACGGCTATTCATCTCGACCCGGGTCAAGGCATCAATTTCGTTCTGATCCATTTGCCGGACGGCACGGGCAACGGCTGGATCGTTTTCTGCAAGCAGTGTACCGAGGCGTCGCTGTTGGGCTGGGTCCAACTCCGCCATGTCAACGTCTGTCCGACGGATTGTGTGCCGGATGCGGACTGTATCAGTTGCTGTTCTAGCGGGTTTGAGGACACGGCGAGCGCCGCTCCGTGGGACCGTCGTTGCCTTCGATAGTTGTGATATCGCTCGCATTTGTTGCCGGGCGCGCCACTCCCCAGCTCGGTCCTGTGCCCGACCGTACGTCCGGGCCGCCCGCATTACGCGGGTCCCGTCCAACCGGTCAGCTACAGTGTTCGCTGTCTTGGTTCGCTTGGCCGCGCTGGCTGCTTGACTGCCAGTGACAGACCGGGCACCCGTTGGAGCCCATCGCCGTCTAACTCGTCGACGAGCCTGACGCCAGCACCGTCGGTCTCAGCGATGAGTTGGTTCCGAGCGATTCGAGCGCTTCGTGGCCCGGTTCGCTGGTCATCCGGATGACGCGAGTGGTCTTCGACGTGAATTTGGCACCGTTGTCGCTGATCCACTTCCAGGTATCCGGGTCCATCTCGCGCAACTGCTGAGTCGCCCGCCGGCGAACAGGCAATCAGTCGGAAAATTCGTCAAAAGAGGGGGGCTGATCAGCTACTTCTCGATGCTGTCGAGTCTCTCACGTAACTCATCTAACAGCGGTTCGACGTACTCAGAACCAGCATCGGGATCGTATTCCCGGATAGTATCGAGATACGTCTGGGCACCATCAGAAATGGCCTCGGCGAGGGCTTGCGTCGGCGCGACGGCTTCCGGTTCGGGAAGTTTCGGTGATTGTTCCCCGCGGTAGTCAGGGTTTTCGACGGCCTCCTCGCTGTAGCAAAACGCGAGGTTTGTTCGTCCCTCACCAGCCGGCTCGAATACGAGATACATCGCGTCGATGTAATAATCGTGAATATACCGTTCACCATCAAGTGCAGCCATCGCCCCCTCTAATAGTTGAATAATATAATGCTCGACATAATCTCGGGTGTACGCGTCCGAGTCTCCAAGAAGGTATGTCTCCTCAATCCGCAAACGGGCCCCGACAGGGACGTTGAACTTTCCCTCCTCGAAGGCTTCGTGTACACGCTCGTCGAAATCAAACTCTAGTGAGACCATGCTCATACCCAATCATTAGCTGGGAAGGACCATTTTTCAATTGCACTGCCGGACTTCGGGAAGGCAGTGAATATAGACTCATCTTCAACGATCACTTTCATACGTTATACGTGTTTACCCCGATGACTCAACAGCCGGCACAGCCCGATTTCGTGAAATCATCTCGTTGTTTCGAGAGACTCGCTTGAGTTCGTCGTACGGATTGCGTCCCTGCTGGCGCCACGTCGCCAGCAGGGACAGCACCGTCTCATGAACGAACATCCCGCGGTCATTGCGGAGTGTTCCGATTAGTTTCCGGAGAACCACCGGTTCACGAAGCGCGTTTTCCGCGGCATTGTTCGTCGGATCGACCGCTGGCTCACCGACGAAGGTGAGCCAGTGGTCGAGGCCACCTTCGATCTTTCCGAGCAGTGTTGCCACTGGTCCGTCGGGAACTGACCGCTCAATCAGCGATTCAAGCTCTCTTCGTGCAACACGCTGGAGCTCTGCTCGCTCACGAATGGACAAGTCGCTCTCCAGCCGCGTCTGGAGAGCGACGTACAACTGCTTGAGAGACTCATAGATCGGTTTGCCTTCGGGGTGCTTCTCGGCAGCATCTTCAGCCTCTCGCAGAATATGTGCCCAACACCGCTGGAGATTGTCGCTGAAGGCTGGATAGGCCGTCCACCCATCACAAATGACCGTTCCCGCGAAGTCCTCGCCGAGGACTTCCGCGGGAACATCGCTTCCACGACTCTCTCTAACCGCGTAGAGCGTGTTGTTCTCGGTGGTGAACGTCCAGATCCATGCTTGCTCACCATCCCGCTTGATGCCTGTTTCGTCGATGTGGACAACGTCAGCCTGCTGGATCTGCCGGCGAATTTGCTCGTATTCACAGCGACCGGCGCGCGCAGCGCGCTCGGTCGCGTGCCAGGCAGCCGCGCCTGACAACTCCAGTTTATGCAGTTGCTCGAAACGGTCTGCAATCTTCCGATAGGGGAGGCGGTAATCGTACCTCGACAGTGCTGATTGCGCGATAACGTTCACCCCGAACTGCCCCTTATCGGGGCAGTCGGGGTGTGTAGCGACTGTCTCAGTCCCACAGGAGTCGCACTGGTAGCAGTGACGGTTGTACTGCGTGACTTCTGGTGGCTGTGGGTCCGGTATCTCCTCGACGAGTCGGGGGCTGACGCCCACCGACTCGCCGAAGTGTTGGCCACACTCTGGACAACAGTCACAGGTGACCTCAACTTCTTCGTCTGGATCAGCTGTAGAGCGCCACTCCGGGTCGTGACCGTCCTTTCGTCCGGGAGTGCCGCCATCAGTTCTGACATCGTCGTCTTCGTCGTCTTGCGAGGTCGGGGACTGACGAGTCCCCGACCGTCGCTTACTAGGCGGTGTATGTGGATTCTCGTATTTGCGAAGTCGTGTTTCGAGTTCTTCGATTCGCTCTTGCTGCTCTTCGATCCGTTCGTCCTTTTGCTCAAGTTTCTCCTCCAGCTCGTCAATTCGCTCTTCCACCTGGAGAAACCTTGAGAGAAGTTCGTCTTTGCCGAGGTCATCCCAATCCACTATGACCACCTCAGCGTTACCTCAGCAGGGTCACCGGGATGGTCTCCGAGCGGAGACCATCCCTGGAGAAATTCAATTAGCCCTTGCTGAGAGTCCATATTCCCCCGATTGGTCGCCTGTTACGAGATAGTGGCGAAATTCATCGGGGCTAAACACGTACCATACGTTTAATTCCATAATCATATCCATGCTCAGATGGTTTAAGTGTATATTGTATCCTGTCACCACTCCCAGCATCTTTTGACCCCTCTTTGACCGTTTCGTATATCAGCTCTTTCACGTCTTTGTTGTCCATCTTATCAGGCAACTCGGTCGTTTTCCCGTCGACATCGATCTTCCGGCCAGTCGGGAAGAACGAAGCGGCACCAGTGTCCTTTCCATTGGCTTGTTGTCGGCGGACAATATCTCCGTTGACATGGCGTCCCTCGATATGTTCCAGGCCACTATCAGTATCACCGGACTGTAATCGTATGAGTTCACCATCGCGGTCTTTTGTCACGAGCCGAGTCTCACTCAATTCGCCCTTCTGAGCAACATCCAACAGGTCATCAGCGGTCACCGAATCACTCCCCCGCTGATTGAGCATCTCGGCGAACCGTCGCAGATCAGCCTCGTCCATGTCACCGCTGTCCAACAGGTCGGTGATCTCATCGATATGCCGACTTTCGACTGTCCCGGCATCGAATTGGCGCGAGAGTCTCGCCAGCCCATCAGTCGAGTCGACAGCGTCCATGACCGTGCGAAGCTGTGTGGTGTCGAGTTCGTCGACGAGCCTGACGCCAGCACCGTCGGTCTCAGCGATGAGTTGCTTGGCCCGGCGTTGCTGAGTACCGTCGAGGTCGTCGACTTTCCGGACAGCTCGGTCAAGTTGTTTGTAGGAATCAACACTATCGCTGTTGGCTGCCCGAATGACTGCCCGATCATATGCGTCGTCTACATTGCCGGAGCCATCCGCGATGAGCCGCACTGTCTGCGGGTCAGCGCGGGTAGCTTCTACAACATCGCTGGCACGCACATTGTCGCCGTTTTTCCAAGCCTTATTCACGACGTCGTTTTTTTCGTTGATGACTCGGGCTGGCAGAACATCTCTGCGTCAGGGACCGACGACTTGACGATGAGGGAAACGTCGTCGCTGGTTACTCGCCTTCCAGCATGGCGTCCAGCGGGAGCGAGTCACGGACCCACGAAGACGGGACGGACTCAAACTCACGTAGTTCGACCAGATCAGCACCGCCCGTTTGACCGTGTAACGCACCGATAGTCCCGATCCGGATGCCGACATCGGCTGGAACGTCCACGATGGTGACGGTGATGGTGTCACTCCTCGGAAGCGCATACTCGTCGCGGATCGCTTCTTCATCGGCGGTTGCGTCGAACTGGTCACGACGGTGGAGCCAGCGGTCCTCAGGCAAACCGTCGGGATCGAACTGGAGGTATTCGGTCGGATCGCTGGTCGTCGCGTCCATGATGATGGAATCATCAGCATATGGGTTTGGCATTGATGTGTCGTTGTTTGAGGATGGAATGCTCGTTTTCAATACGGACCAGTATCGATAACTTCTCGATCGTATCGGTCGCCGGTGTCGGGGTCCAGTCGGTAGCGGTGGTCGGTGGTGCGATTTTCCGCGGTTTGCTCGTACAGTTCACCATCTTCGACGAAGATGGTTCCACGGCGCTCGTTAGCGGCCGAGCGCCAGCGTTCGGTGCCGTCGGCCTCAAATGCATAGAGCTGATGGGTGGCATCGATATCGCAAGCGACGAAGACGGCATCGTCGAACTCAACCACGTCATGCACCTGACTACTGAGTTCGACAATTTCGCTACCGATAGGAAGCTGATGATCGCGTAGAGTGTCAAGTACTGTACCAGTGTCCGGATCGAACTGGACAGTGCCGGAAGTGTGACGAGTCAAGTAATGATTGCCGACTTTCCACAGCTCGTAATGGTAAGTCTCGTCGCCTTTAGTGTCAACAGAATCAATAATCCATTGGATCTGAGCATTCCGGTCAAACGCCAGCACATTTTGACCGTCTACAGGGACCTCAAAATCAGGGTTTTCGTATACCCTTTTACGTGAGGTTCCTACGACGATGATGACGGTCTCACCACGAATAATATAGTCTTCGATGGCATGGGGCGGAATAAGCGTCTTTCGGCCGATTGTGAGTTCATCAGTGAAGATTTTGAATGTCATAAATCAGTCTCGCTTGAGGAATAGATCGATATCAACCGGATCGTACTCAGCAACTGGCATATCGTCAATATTTATTTCACTTGATTGTTTTTTCATGTCATCCCCACGGATCTCGTACTGAATCCCACCACCATCGTTGCCGAAGTTCTCACTGGCTTCACTGATACGTACGTTGGTTCTTTCATCGACATCAAGCCTGGTAACCTTATCGGCGTCGCTGGGAAGCGCGTATCGGTCGACAATGTCCGCCGGCGCGACATTGTCATCGCTGCGCAACCGATCGATATCGTCGGCGTCGGTAACCCAGGGTCCGGCCTCGTGGTTGTTTCTTTCCGGGTCCCAGAACCGATACACTGTGAGTGAATCGTCGGCTTTCCCGTCGATAACGATGGTGTCGTCATCATACGGGTCACGCGGGTTATCGTACTACGGTGAGTTTCGTGAACTCGTCCTGATGTGTATGGTTCACAACATCAAGCAGTCTCTAAAACCACGAAATCAAGCGATATCTGGTGATTCACCACAGCCAAGAAAAGCTATTCAATAGATGGCCAATTTTTCGGTGTCTCTCACTTACCCGCCTTGTGTAACTCTTCGATGCTTCCATCGTCCAAATCTACTCGGTACTTGTATGTGTTCCAATTGTAGGCGTATACGTTTCCGTCCTCCACTACAACGCCCTTATAAGATGGCTCGCCATAGCTTGCGGATCTATCTGGCACGTCAATTGACCAGAGAAAATCACCGTTATATGAATAGCAAACAATGTTTGATGGGGTTTCTGGCCTATCGTCCGGATCAGCCATTATCGTTACTAAAATTTTGTTCGGAAGCTGAGTAACCTCTTTTATTTCAGATCTCAAGTGGATGTCCTCATTCCCGATTTTGAGGGTGTTCCCGGCATGCGAAATTTCACTCATGTATCAGCAGTAATCCCACCAGACATAACTAATTTTGGCCTTGTTTAGACGTTCGAAATAGCGTTGCTCAGAGCCTCTTGAACTAGTATCGTATTCCTAGTAGCTGTCGCTAAATATCTAACTTACTAGGAAGTGAAGCGGGTAGGCTTGGTTGTGTTGACGAAGCTAGCCCGCTTCACGAGAAAAGACGTAACGCTCGCTCAAAAAGCCGTCGTTGGAAACGCGAAATCCGCATTACGGCGCGGTGACGGCGGCTACGCCGACTGGGTGATCGTGTCGATTCACGGCCTCAAAACCTACCTTGATCTGCCGTATCGACGGCTGCTGGACGTTCTATACGAGATGCCGCGTATCGATCGGATTCTCGGTCTAGACCCGGTTGAGTTGCCCGATTTTACCACCGTCTGTGCGCGCATGCAGACGCTGAAAATGCCGGTCTGGCGTCGACTTCTACAACTCTCGGCGGAGCTGCAAGACACCGGCGAAATCCAGGCAATCGACGCAACTGGCATGGATCGCGTCGCGGCGAGCCAACACTACGCTAAACGGACGAATTACACCTTCAGAGCGGTGAAAACGACCGCGTTGATCGATTGCAAAACTGGTGCGATTCTAGATATACATTGCTCGATGAAACAACCGCACGATACCCAGATTGCCTGGCAGCCCCTCACACGAAACCTAGACAAACTGAGCGTTTTAACCGCCGACAAAGGCTACGATTGGGAGCTACTTCGTCACAAGCTTCGGTCTGAGGGTATCAAGCCCGTGATCAAGCACCGCCAGTTCGGCTGGCACGGCGTCGCAAATAATGTGTTGCTTGATGATACGACGTACCATCAACGGTCAAACATCGAAGCGACGTTTTTCGCGCTTCGGCGCAAATACGGCGAGATCGTGCGAGCGAGAACCTGGTTCGGACAGTTCCGCGAACTCGTTCTCAAGTGTGCCGTCAGAAACGTCGAACTAGCGCTCGACCGCTCAAACGCATGAATTCAGGCGTCTAAACAAGGCCCTAATTTTCTTTCAGCCATTTCTGAAGACCACGAGGGGATGCCCAACTCCAATCATCCTCAATTCTGCCACTTACAATCTGATATTGAGTGAAGCCACCATCTCGGGTAATTGCATCACCTTCAACGGTGCCGTCCACCACTTCTGACGTTGTACTCACGCGTATCCGTGCGGTTTCGCTCCTGCCTATCTGAACTTTTGACACGGAGTCGTAATCTCCCCACCCCTCTTTGAGTGCTAACCGATTCATTACTTCCATTCGCGTTTCTAGTCGACTCAATTTCGATTTCCTAACCAGAAACTCACCCTCTGGACGGCCAGAAGTGACTCTGTATAATTGATCCTGACTACTGGGTTCGAATTCGATTGCGATCGAGCCATCTTTGTGAGGGTCCGTAGCTTTGCCGTCTAGCCGATTCGCTCTTTTACCTGTCAAAAACCGATAGGGCGTATGACCGATCTTCGTATTGAGGTAGTAACGGTTGAGAGCCAGATCGATATCGGCTTGATCGATACCTTCTGCACTGACCGTCCGCATCCAAGTATTACGGACGCGAGGTGAATCGTGGGTTAGTATTGCACGGAATTGTTCTTTCTTGGTGATCCCTGGACGGTTGGGAACCCCGTCAATATCTATGTCCGAATCGAGTTTGACATTCCCATCGACTCGCTTGTACTTACGTGCTGTCGCGGCCGCATCCCCTGCCGACACCAACCGACCTGCTTTCCACCCGTCGTACAAATTCCGCCGCACCGCCGGGTCCATGTCAGGATCGAGAAACGCCTGTTGCCCCGAATCGTCCATCCGACGTAGCATCCGTGAGACCTGCTTGGGGTTGTTTTCGGCCATCAGCTTCCCGGCAGCTTCCAGTTCCGACGGAGAGCGACCGCCAAGGTCGGCATCTCGGAAGTATCGGGCTGAGAGCTTCCGTTGCTTGGTATTCAGATCGTAGACCTTCTGGGGTGTCTTATCAGCCACGTAGCGACGTGTCCGGACTACCTTCCCGACCGTCCGTGAATTTCGTAGTGAGTATCGCGCGAACGGGCGCTTGGCTTGATCAACGCCAAATGAGGCCACACGCCCGACACCCCGTGCCGGGAGTTCGCTCGCGTATTTCATTTTGCGAGCTGCGGTGACGGATTTCCCTAGATACCGAGTATTATCGACTTTATTTATTGCACGTGCAACTCGGCTAGAATCTTTCGCTACTTTCGCGACACCCGCTCCAGTGACTTCCTCAAGAATAAGGAATCCGACGTAACCATCAAAGTACCCGCGCGCAAAGCTCTCGTTTTCTGGCGTATTCGGCGGGAAGGGGTTATTTACACGCTGACGATTTTTGAATTGTTCCTCCATTGACTCATACGTCCTATCATAATTTTTCGCCGCATTCGGAAGCTGAGAGAGTCCCGCTGCTGTCTCCACTGGGTGTGAGACAGTGTACCCAAGCTCTCCAGCACCGTGCATGAGCCCGGACCCACGCCCAAATGCGCTGACTGTTAACCTTCCGGCTGCGGTTGTATCATAACGACCCTGCAGAGCTCTGAGTGTGTCATAACGACCTTGCAGATTGGTGACAACGTTGTTCGACCGCGTCAGAGCAGGAATATGTCGCTTGTTGCCGTGGCTGTCATAGGCATGGATATATACTTTTGTTCCGCCTGCGAAGGTTCCCGCGCTCTGGAGTGCGTTTCCAGTTAGATCCTGACTGTAGTGATATTGCGTGTGTCCGGTGAAGTTCGCTCGGTCAAGAGTTTCGTTTCCGCGTAGGGCAATACGAACAGTGCCAAGCCCACTTCTATCGCGTACACGGAAGTCAAGCACGTAGTGGGGGCCAGACCAGCCGGGATTGTACGAGTCAGTACGTAGGGATTTGATGTCTGGACCCCGAATATCGTGTAATGTTGGGTCCTGACCGTTCCGGAGTTCGGTCGTATCCGAGACTCCGTCTTTGTCGGTGTCTACTTGCCGTGGATTCGTTCGATACCGCCACTCATCTGCGTCCGAGATTTCATCTCCATCAGTGTCCGGGTTCAGGGGCGACGAGGTGACATTCAGTACTGTCCCTGCGGCTTGAAGATTGAGACTCTGGTTCTCTGTGACCATCGCCTCGCGCAGGGCGCTTGCCTCCGTTCTAGAATCAAAAGCGACAATTGTCGTGTTCCTGACCTCCCGGGCATCGCTGAGCCCATCGCTATCGGTGTCGACCTGCCTTGGATTGGCGAGGTGGTTGTAATAGGAGGCAGTTGTGCCGCGATACCTGACTTCCGTGTACTGGCCGATTTCTTTGCTATCTGAGAGGCCGTCGCCGTCGGTGTCAGCGCTCTTGGGGTCTGCCGTGACGCGGTCCCCGGTGGGGCCACCCAGTATGACCCCTTCGCGTTCCATCTCGTCACTCAGGCCGTCACCGTCCGTATCGTTGATCTCGGTCGTGGTATTTGCGACACGCGAAAAGACTTCAGGGAGGTCATCAGCTTCCTCAACTATGTACGATTCGCCTCCTGTCGTCGTGGCGATATCCGATAATTTGTCGCTACTCGCACTCTCAAACCCGATGGTGTAGATAGTGATATTCTCCTCGGCTGCAATTTCTGCTTCCTGCGGACCACCCGGCCCACGCCCATCTGTTAGGAATATCAGTATTTCCGACGTGGTTTCGTTACTATTCTGGGCTGTGTACTCGATACCATCCTTCAAAGAAGACCCGATCTTGGTTCCTGTCCCCCACCCGAACGGTTCCAAGCTATTGATCGAGTCGTTAGCTGCTTGATGGTCCGTCGTGTATGGCTGGACAACCTCGGCGTATCCGGCAAATTCTAAGACAGCGACGCGATCAACATCTAAGAGTCCCCCGACGAAACGCTGAGAGGACTGTTGTGCGTAGCCGTTCGGATCAGTATTATCCATCGACCCTGACGTATCGATGAGCAGCGTCGTATCGACAGGCGTGGGGCCATCCGTTCCGGTTTCGCGGACTGGCTCGGTTGCGTTGTACGTCGTCGCCCAGTTTTCGATGTTGTAGACCGCAAACGTCGAGAAATGCTCTGTCTCCGCTGTGACAGTATTATTCCCAGCGTCAACAGTGGAGTTCAGCGGCACGAAAATCCCCGCCTCGGGGTCGTATGTGAACACGGCGAGGTCCTGACTCTCATTTTCAACCCCTGTCTCGTTGTACGCCAGGGTGACGTTAGCCGAGGAGAATTCTTTCTCGGAGTTGAGCTCAACGACTGGCGAGGCACTCATGTTCCCCACACGGGACGTGTTGAACCGTGGATCGTCTTGTGGGGCGATGGTCGTCCCATTGCCAATGTCGCCGTTGCCAGTCAGGCTCAGTGTGACTCCGAGCGTCTCGTTGGTCGCCGTCGTGGTATAGCTCTCTTCACCATCACT
>ENA-ORCS01000402-ORCS01000402.1-marine-metagenome-genome-assembly--contig:-NODE-402-length-32987-cov-6.316469_pt1 | contig 32987 bp, 50 predicted proteins | sample MGYA00237781_ERZ508513 | MGnify/ENA primary metagenome ERZ508513 (study PRJEB26184, sample SAMN06268793) | marine metagenome | isolation source: Eden Landing Ponds, San Francisco, CA, USA | place...
GGGGCCGGTGCGCTCCTGGTCGCACTGGGCGAGCAACTCCAGGAGGGTGACGAACTCACAGTCGCAACCGACGAGTGGGAACTGCCCTTCGCCTCCGACGAACCCGTCGAACACGAGGTCGACTTCGACGGCGTCGGTGACCCGGAACTGGAAGTCGAACTGAAACTCCCGTGCCGCACCGAGGAAAAAGCGCCCGCAGTCGAGTAATTCTCGCCGTCTTTCCGTCAGTCCATCGCGGCGTCGGTGACGAGCGTGTCGTCTTCGAGGTAGTGGTCGAAGTGGTGGGCGTCGTCTTCGAGGGTTTCGAGCTGTTCGCGTAGCATCTGTGCCGTCGCGTAGTCGCCCAGTCCCTCGGCGAGTTCGATGTGCTCGCGGTAGCTCTCGATGATCTCGCCGTACATCTCGAGGTCGTTGGCCAGCGACGTGCGGATGTCGTAGACGTCCTCGTCTTCGGGTTCGACGGTCGCCTCTGCCGAAAGTGTCGCCATGCTCGCGTGGGGGACACCGCCGATTGCCTGCAGGCGCTCGGCGACTTCGTCGGCGGCCGCCTCGACGTTCTCGTAGGCCTCCTGGAGGAAGACGTGGATATCCAGGAACTCCGCGCCCTCGACGTTCCAGTGGTGTTTGTGGAGCTGGTGATACAGCACGTACGCGTTGGCCAGGTCCGCGTTCAGCGCCTCGATCACCTGCTCGGCTTTCTCCTGGTCGAGTCGAACCGGGTTCTCCTCGACGGTCCCTGCTTCCTGTCGGACGGTTTTCTGGGTGCTCATTGCAGTCGTTCGTTGGGCCGCGATCCCCTTAAGACTTTCAAGAAACAGACAAATTTTCGCCCCACCTAAACCTGGGCGGACGTCCGGATCAGACACGGATTCCGCCACTATTCCACCGAACGCGTCGGATTCGTGGCTGTCGCGGCGATAGCAGTCTTCGGTCTACCGGCGGACCACGGGGTCGTCGTCGGACTCGTCGCGTTGCTCTCGCTTGTGGTGTTGGGTGACGGCGCCAGCGGTCGGTTCGTCAGTCGTCGACGTGCCCGGTCAGAGATCGTCGACGGGTCCGACCAGGGATCGTCGACCCGCCAGACCGTGGGTCGCCGGGCGTCGCTACCGGACGACGACCGTGTCGCCGATACGGTCGCCAAGTCGCCTGTCGCGGTCGGAGACGACTATCGCGACGGTCCCCACGACGTAAAACAGCGGGAACCAGTCGACGAGGCGAACTAGATTCCGGACAAGTGCTCCGCGCAGCGACGGTGGGGTACCGTCGCCGCTCGTCACCCGGATCTGTACGAGGTACTTCCCGACGGTGTGACCGAACCACCACTCCAGGAGCGTGTGGTAGGCGATGCCCAGTCCGAACCAGAGCACGAACGACGCGGTTCCGTACGTCCCCGTCAGTTCCGCGTCGAGTCCACTCGCAGTCGCGTTCAGTTGTCCGGTGGGCAGGGCGACCGCGTACACGGCGACGAACAGGAGCACGAACCACACGATACCGTCGATCGTCGCGGCGACACCGCGGATGCCGACGCCACATTCCTCGGGCGTATCTGTTCCGTCCATGATACTCCCCGATTCACCCGAGGACGAGTAATAACCGGAGCGGGGGTCTCCGGGACAGAGAACCGTCGAAACCCGGGGGGAACACCGGGTTGTTGCACGTCGGATCCGGTCGAGTCACTGCATCTCCGACCCGTCGACCACGAGGGCCGCCTCGGCGGTGATCCACGCGGCCGTCGTCTCGCCGCCCCCGGGCCGTCGCCAGGCGAAGGTGACGGTCCCCGATTCGTCGTCGGGGATCGCTTCGATCCGTGGCGTTTCGGAGGCGGGGTCGTTCGGGGACCGGGCGTCGATCCAGGGGGCGGTACCGTCGGGGTCGCTGCCGTCGGTCATGTGCGAACCGAGTACCGCCCGGCGCATAAAAAGGAACCCAGGTTTTCAGGCTCGGAAACCGAGCGCAACCCCCAGGTCGGCGACCGGTCCCGACCGTTCGTCCGTTCCGGAACTGGCACAGCTGATTTCAGGCCGCGACGCGAACGGCGGACCGTATGCCCTCCACCAGCACACCGTCGAAACTGTCCGAACGGGTGACGACCCAGCGAAACCTGACGATCTTCACAGCGGTACTCGTCGCTATTCCGGCGGCGTACGGCTTCCAGTGGGCGTTCAGTGGGACCGACCTGGGTGGCAGTTTCCTCCTGTTGACGACGCTCGCGGTCGGCGTCCCCACGGCCTACGAGGAGCACTGGCCGAAATACGACCGGGCACAGGCCGCGATCACGTGGGTGCTCGCCGCCTGCGTCGTCGCCGCGATCGAGTTCACGGGTCTCTATCTCCTCGGGACGGATATCCTCGAACTCTCGCCATTGTTCGCGTCGGTCGGCGCGTTTCTCGTCGTCGATCTCGGGAACCTCGTGTGGCTCTCGGCCCGGAAGCGCCCGCAAAACAGCGGTCGGTGACGAACCCGGTCGCGGCCCTGTCCGGGACACACAGAACCGGCTGTCCCGAGTCCGCCGAGCGGTCACCCGCTGGCTTCGAGCGTGAGTCCGTCGCTCTCGACACACAACTCCAGTCGGTCGACGACGACGCGGTAGCGGTTGCGGTGGTGACCGTCGAGGTCGATGCGTAGCGAACTCTCCAGGACACCGGCCGATTCCAGCCTGTCGAGTCGCCGGTAGACGGTCGCCCTGGACATGTCGAGTCGCTCGACGAGTTCCCTGGCCGAGAGCGGTTCCGCGACGAGCACGCGCAACACCTCGCGGGCGTACTCGTCGCTCAACAGTGAGACGACCTCCGTCGCCTCGACTGCGGGTTCGTCGCTTCCGAGCGGGTCAGTACCTCCCTGTCCGTCGCGTCGGTGGCGGAGGTGGGCGGCGTTCGACTGTGACATCGTTGCCCGTCTCTTCAGACGGGACCTCCCTGTAGCCCGTCGCTACTATCTCGCAGTGCCCGCGAAAGCCGGACTCTAGCTATCTGCATGGTATCCCCCCACAGAGACGACCCACCAGCCAGCCGGGATCCCCCAGCTCGCCGGGATATTTGTACGCTGTACGCTCGCACTCGTATCCGGAGACCACGCGCGGACACCCCTCGGAGTGGTCCACAGCGGACCGATTGCAGACTCGGAGACAGCCGTCCGGTTTTTATGTCCCCCGGGAGCCGAGTGGCGCCCATGTCACTCGTGGGGACGCTCGCAGCCGTCGCGCTCGACGGCGTGGTGGTGGGGCTGCTGGGCTGGACGACCCTGACCGCGTTCCGGGCCCGGGAGCGCCCCAGTGCCCGCGCGTTCCTCGCGTTACTCGCAGCGTTGACGACGTGGGCGCTGGTCGCCCTCGGGACGGAACTCGCCACCGGGTTGTCGGTACAGCAGTTGACGGGGTGGCTAGAACTCGCGAACGTCGGTCTCGGACTGGTCGTCCCGGGCATCTGGACGGTGTACGTCCTCGGGTACACCGGTCGGGGAACCGGGCTGACTCTGTGGCGGATCGTCATGCTCTCGGGCATCGCAGTCCCCGTGTGCCTGGCGATCGCCCTCCTGGGAGTCGACGCCCTGGTCACGGACGTCCCGGACTCGGTCGTCGAAGCGATACTGGCGTCGCTGCTGGCCGCGGAGTTGTTCTACCTGTTCGCCCTGTTCGTCTACGCGACGTATCTCCTGGTTCGCCTCGGGTGGACCCACGCCCGGATCTCCACCCTCCAGATAGCGGTCCTGTTTCTGGCGATCAGCGCGCCGTATCTCGCGGGCGCTGCGGGGTCGAGCGGGGGGGTCGCCGACGGCGTGACTGTCGGCCTGCTCGCGTCGGGCGCCCTGTTCGTCGTCGCTGTGCGTCGATATCCGGTACTGACCGGCTTTCCCAGGTCCGAGTCCGTCGCCCGGACCCGCGTTGTCGAGGCACTCCGGGAAGGGGTCGTCGTTCTCGACTGGGAGGGGCACGTCCTCGACGCCAACGAGACGACAGCCCAGTTGTTCGACCGGTCGACGGACGCCGTCGTCGGCGAACCAGTCGAGGCCGTCGTCGACGGTATCGAGGGCCACGACCTCTCGACGGGCACCACGGGGACGGCGACACTCAGAACGACGAAGGGGCGCCGGCAGTTCCAGTACAGCGTCTCGGCAGTCGACGACGGGGCAACCGGCGGCGAGGACGGCCGCGACCCCGTCGCCAGGGCGGTCGTATTCCGCGACGTGACCGAGCGCCAGACCCGCGAGCAACGCCTCACGGTACTCAATCGCGTTCTCCGGCACAACGTCCGCAACGAACTGGACGTCGTCCTCGCACACGCCGACCGCGTCGACGACGAGTCGCTCCGGGCCGGCATCCGCGACAGCGCGTCCGACCTCGTCGGCCTCAGCCAGAAGGCCAGAGAGGCCGAAGAGATCATGCAGGCCAGCACGGAGTCCCCGGAAGTCGTCGATCTCGCCGCCCTCGCGGCTGAGGTCGCCGACGAGTATCGGACAGGTGCGCCCGACAGCGAGATTTCGCTCTCGTGTCCCGACGAACTGACGATCGCTTCGCATCGACCCGTCGTCCGGCGGGTGCTCGCAGAACTCGTCGACAACGCGATCGCACACGCGGACGGGTCGGAACCCCGCATCGATATCAGCGTCCGGAGAGCGGGCGAGGGCGCCGCCGAGATAGCCGTCGCGGACGACGGCCCCGGGATCCCGGAACGCGAACGGACGATCCTGACCGAGGGGACGGAGACGCCGCTCGAACACGGGCGGGGCGTCGGGCTCTGGATCGCCAACTGGGCGGTCACCCAGCTCGGTGGCGAGCTCGCCTTCGCCGAAAACGAGCCCGAAGGCAGCGTCGTGACCGTGCGACTCCACGACGCCGACTACGCCGCTCGCGACCGGGAGCAGAGGCCAGTTCGCGACACCGACGGCTGATAGTGATTGTTGGAGCGATTTGCCGGTACTGGCCCGACGCCGCCGGGAGTGTTTCTCGTCGAGAGATCCGCTGTGGGTATTTACCGCTCCCTGCGGCGAGGGTCGGGGTGTACACGATGAGTCCCCGGATACCCTCCAGCAGCGGTTCGCCTCGAACAGTCGCCAGCAGCGCCCGAGTCAGCCGGCGAGCGGTCCTCGCCGCCGGCGGGACCGCCCTGGCTGCGGCACTGGCCGGCTGTGGCGGCGTCCTCGACCTCGTCAGCAATAACATACTCAAACAAGTGAACGTCTTCAACGAGACTGACCGGCGGGTCGCCGGTTCCATCGCGGTTGCGGGCCCCGACGGCGAGTCACGCCTCGACGAGACGTTCGAGTTGATCTCCCCACACACCGACACCGGCGACGGACGATCGTTTGCAGGATACGACGACGTCTGGAACGGCGAGGCGTCCTACGAAGTCAGCGTCGAACTGGACGAGGCCGAGGTCGACGGTACGTCTAGCGCGACCGAGACAGTCGAGATCGACGCCCCCGACGAGGAGCGACTGGCGGTCGTGCTCGGCGCGGCCGACCTGAACGACCCCATCGCCTTCCGGGTGGGCGAGAACTTCTCGGATTTCGCTCCGACAGCTACGACCACGCCGTCCTCCTGATACGGTCGATCCCCCTGCACCGGCAGTGTCTCAGACCCGGAGACACCGGTCGGGTTTACGTGACTCACCGGGTCGTCGAGTCGAGTGAAACGATGAACGTCGACCAGTTCACGTCGGCCCACGCGCCGACCGAGACGGACGAACAGTTCCAGACCGAGAACAGCTACACGCTCGACATCGCCGTCGACGGCACCGTGATGGTCAAAGCCGGGTCGATGGTCGGCTACACCGGCGACATCACCTTCACCGGCAAGTCCTCCGCCGAGGGCGGGGTCACCGGCTTCATCAAGGAGGCGGTGACCAGTGAGGGGACACCGGTCATGGAGGCAACAGGTGACGGTCACCTCTACGTCGCCGACCAGGGCAAGAAGGTCCAGACGCTCGACCTGGCGGCCGGCGAGTCGATCTCGCTCAACGGCGACGACGTCCTCGCGTTCGAGTCGCGTATCGATTACGAGATCGGCACCATCGACAGCCTCTCGGGCGCCGTCTCGGGAGGGCTGACGAACGTCTATCTCACCGGTCCGGGGACGGTAGCGCTCTCGACACACGGCGACCCGCTCGTCCTGACGCCGCCGGTCACCACGGACCCAGACGCGACCGTCGCCTGGAGCGCCGACTGCTCACCGTCGGTCGGACGGAACATGACCCTGGAGGTCGGCCAGACCTCCGGCGAGGCAATACAGATGGAGTTTTCCGACCCCGCGGGGTTCGTCGTCGTCCAGCCCTACGAGGAGACGTCACAGCGGCAGTGACGCGGCTCGGTTTCTTCGAAGCGTGGTCGCGCCGGTTCGGGACAGCACAGCACTCGCGACCGCAACCGCAGGCGTCCGACGAGCGCCCTCGGCGATAGCAGACGCTCTCAAATTCTACTCGAGTCCCGGGCTTTAACACGCTCGACGCGCCCAACGCGAACGTGAGCGCGGACTGGGACCCGAAAACGGTGTTCGACGTCCTGGGTGACGAGAAAGCGCGTCGGATCCTGGCAGCGGCCAACCTCGAACCGGTGTCGGCACAGGAACTCGCGGACGGACTCGGCGTGTCAGAGGCGACTGTCTACCGACGGGTCGACGCCTGCACCGACTACGACCTCCTGGTCGAGCGAACCCGCATCGACGAGGACGGGAACCACTACACCGCCTACGAGACCAAACTCCAGCGGGCCTGTTTCGAGGTCGAGGGCGGCGGCTACGACGTGAACGTCGAACTCCGGCGCGACCCCGATCCGGCGCAGTGGGCAGTGACGCTCGTGAGCGGATTCGATTGACTGCGGCGCGGCTTTTTGTCCGTCCGGGCCGCGGAGCCGGTATGGAGCACATCGCAGTCGACGACGTCGACGGCCGGATCGGGCCCGCCGCGGTCGTCCGGGGGCTCACGGAGCCGCTCGGGCTGACCGATCTCGCGATGAACTACTACGAGCTCGAGCCCGGCGACTCATTCGCGTACGCCTACCACAGCCACGAAATTCAGGAGGAGGTGTTCTACGTGATCGAGGGGACGGCGACGTTCGAGACCGAGGCCGGCGACGTGACGGTCGGACCGGGCGAGGCGGTCCGGTTCGACCGCGAGGAGCTCCAGCGCGGCTGGAACCGCGGTGACGAGCGCGTCGTCGCGATCGCGATGGGCGCGCCGCTTGAGTACGGCGAGTCGGTGACGCTGCGCTACTGCCCGGACTGTGAGGAGGAGACGGACAACGATCTCGGCCGCGCGGACGACGAGGACGCGATCGTCGCCCACTGTACGCAGTGTGGGACCGAGACCGGCCGCTGGTACCGCGGCTCGATGCCCGGCGAGGTGCCCTGACTACGCCGACTCGTCGCCGTCGTCGGTTTCCGTGGCGTCGTCGGCCGTCGCGGGCCCGCTCCCGCCCTCGCGGTCACGCTCGCGGTCGGCGAGGATCGCGAACCCGGGGAGCCCGATCCCGAGCCCGAGGAGGAACGGCAGCCAGAACAGCGGCTCGCCGACGAACAACAGCGCCAGCGAGAACACGAACGCGCCGATCACCGAGAACCCCGCCAGCCGGTCGAGCCGGTAGCTCCGTTCGGTGTCCCCCTCGGTGCTGGGCTGCTCACTCATAGCTCGATCGACGTGGCGCGCGCTCAAAGGGGCTGTGTTCCGGCGACGGAGCCGGAATCCCCGCTCACACCGAGAACTCGTACACGTCGTCGCCGACGTGGTGGAGCGACTCGATCACCTTCCCGCTGTCGCCGACCATCTCCGCGCCGTCGACCAGCGCCCGGCCCACGGCCAGCGCCTTGCCGTGGCTCTCCTCGACGATCACCACGAGGTCGCCCTTCTCGATCGCCCCGTCGGCCTCGGTGATCCCCGGCCGCATCACGTCGGCGCCGTTGCTCACGAACGACACCGCGCCGGCGTCGACGGTCACGACGCCCTCCCCGGGCGGGTGGGCGTTGGCGCCGCGGACGGAGAGGAACGGCTCGCCGTCGTAGTACAGCACGTCCGGGTCGCCGTCGACCAGCACCACGTCGAACTCGGTGTCCTCCAGCTCCACCAGCTCGTAGGTGTCGGCGTCCAGTTCGACGCCCAGCCCCTCGCTGAGCGCGTCCTCGATCTCGGCCACGGCGTCGCTGCGCAGGTGGTGGCGGGAGCTGATCTCCATACCCGCCTGTGGACCGTCTCGGGGGATAAATCGCCCGCTCCGAACCGCATCGTCGAATCGCTTTTGCCGGCGGGCGCCGACCGCCGGGACGATGCCCCCGCTCTGGCCCCTCGCCTTCCTCATCGCCGGCGCGCTGGTCTGGATCGGCGCCGCGCCGGCGCCGCTGACCGGCCTCCGACTGCTCCGGACGCCCGAGTTCGCCGTCTCGGATCTGCTGAGCGACCGCCCGGACCGTGCCTGTTTCTCCGGCACCGTCGTCGAGGTCGAGGAGCATGGGACCGTCGAGGCACCCTTTTCGGGCCACCCGGCAGTCGCGCTGGCGTATCAGGTGCTGGAGGAGCGCAGCTCCCGGGTCGGCTGGCTGATCGGCTTCCCGTTCGGGAGCCTCACTCATTTCGAACCCATCGACGGCGGCGCCGTCGCGGAGCCGTTCCTGCTCGACGACGGCACCGGACAGGTCCGGGTCGATCCCGCCGGCGCGACGTTCCGGCTTGCCCCCGACACGACCGTACAGGTCGACGGCGGCGACACGCCGCCCGAGCGTCTCCGTCGGTTCATCGACGCGAACGTCGACGTGGACGAGCAGGAGCAGCGCATCGGGCTGGGCCCGATCCAGTGGGGCGTCGGGAAGGACCGACGGTTCGTCGAACGCCGGCTCGAACCCGGGGACGAGGTGGTCGTCTGCGGCGCGGCCCATGACGCTCGGGGAGCGATCGGCGCCGTCCCCGCGGTCATCGACGGCGGCTCGCCGTTCCTGCTGGCCGACGCCGACCGCGGGACGCTCGCCCGACGGCTCCTCGTCGGCACGCCCGCCGCAGTACTACTCTCGCTGGCGCTGATCGCGGGTGGCGGCCTGGCCTACGCCGGCTTCTTCGGCCTGCTCTGAGCCGGCGCGCCCGTGGAACCGGGCTCGCACCCCGAAACGCCTACCTGCCGGCTCCGCCAACGGCACCCATGAGCGAAACTGACGACGCCCAGGCCGCGGCCGGCACCGCCGAGGGACAGGGCCCCGTGCTGATCTCCGAGGCCCTCGACGAGGCGCTGGCCGAGAAGCGCGACGAGCTGTTCGAGGAGTTCGACCTCCGCGACGAGTTCCCCCCCGCGGTGATGCGCGAAGCCGAGCGCCGGATCGAGAACGTCGAACAGGAGATCCAGGACGAGCTCGACGAGCGGGCGGACCTCCGCGATCTGACGGCGTGGACCACCGACCCCGCCGACGCACAGGACTTCGACGACGCGCTCTCGGTGAAAGAGCACGACGACGAGTACGTGCTGTACGTCCACATCGCGGACGTGAGCCACTACGTCCACCCGGACTCGCTGATGTGGGAGGAGGCCGTCGAGCGCTGTAACACCGTCTACCTGCCGGGGTACACGACCCACATGCTCCCGCCCGCGCTGGCGGAGACGGTCTGTTCGCTCGTCCCCGAAGAGGACCGCCTCGCCCACACTGTCGAGATGCACCTCGACAAGGAGGAGCTCTCCTTCGAGGAGATCGACATCTACAAATCCGTCATCAACTCCGACGAACGTCTGACCTACACGCAGTGTGAGCACCGCCTCGACGACGAGGACGCGCCGCTGCACGAGGAGAACACGCTGGCGTTCGAGCTCGCCGACCGCATGCACGAACAGCGGAAGGCCGACGGCTCGCTCGTGCTGAACCCTCGTCGGGACCGGGCCCACACGATGATCGAGGAGTGCATGCTGAAAGCGAACAAGGCGGTGACGCACACGCTGATGTGGGATCGCGGCGTCGAGGCGATGTACCGCGTCCACCCCCAGCCCACCCCGGACCAGTGGAACGAGGCGCTGAAGGAAATCCAGGAGCTCGACGGCGTCTCCATCCCCGGCGAGGCGTTCGGGGACGACCCGCGGAAGGCAGTCAACGCGGCGCTGGAGGAGTCGCCCGGCCGTTCGCTGGACAAGATCCAGCGTGCCGTGTTGAAGGTGATGCCCCGGGCGAAGTACATGAACGACCCCTTCGGCGGCCACCACGCGCTCAACTTCGACATCTACGGCCACTTCACCTCGCCCATCCGGCGGCTGTCGGACCTGATCAACCACTGGATCGTCCACACCAACGAGGTGCCCGAGGATCTCGTCGAACTCTGTGACCGCGCCTCGGACAAGCAGAAAGACGGCGAGACCGCCGAACGGCTGTACAAGCAGTTCATGCAGGAGCAAGGACTCGATCCGCACGCGGTGAACAACCGCGGGGTCGAGGTCGTCGACGCCGAGGACGCCGACCACGACGTGTAGGCCCCGAACCGGCCCGTGCAGTCCTTTTCGGTGGAAATCACCCGGACGCTTATAGTCGCGGCTGCCGACGGGCGAGTATGAGCGACGACGACGGCCCGCAGGTGCCGATCCACTGCCCCGAGTGTGAGACCACCACTCGCGTCCCCTTCGCGGATCTCGAGGATCGGATCGAGAGCCACAACGACGCGGTCCACGACGGCGACGACGTGGCTCAGGTCGATCCCGGCGTCGCCGAGCAGTTCCAGAACATCGTGGTCGAGGAGGAGGGGCTACTCGACGACGACGCCTGACTGCCGAACGCTTATGCCGACGCTGACCCAGGTTCGAGCGTGATCCGCGACCGTCGTGGGGTGAGCGAGACCGTCGGCTTCGTGCTCGTGTTCTCGCTCGTGTTGCTCACCGTCGGCACCGTTCTCACCGTCGGCTACGGCGGTCTGCAGGACGTGCGCGACGCCGAACGGGTCAACAACGCCCAGCGGGCGTTCGACGTCCTCGCGAACAACATCGAGGACATCACCGCCCGCGGCGCCCCCAGCCGCGGCACGGAGATCCGACTCGCCGAAGCCAGCCTCGGCCGGGGCGAGCCGACGGTACTGAACGTTTCAGCCGACTGGTCGTCGTCGAACTTCTCGACGGGCAACGACAGCCTCGACTCGATCGTGTACGAGGCCGAGGGGACACAGATCCGCTACGCCGCCGGCGCGGTGACGCGGGTCCAGTCCGGCGGCTCGGTGATGCTCGTCGAGCCCAACTTCGTCATCTCCGACCAGCGGGTGATCCTCCCGGTCGTGGAGCTCGTCGTCGAACAGCGCAGTATCGCCGGGTCGCGCACCGTGCTGGTCCGGTCGGTCCGAACGAACCGTGAGGTGGAGCTGGATCGCGGCGTCGATCAGCTCGAACTCAACGTCACGAGCCCGGCGACCGACGCGTGGGAGGGGTATCTCGAAGAGGAGGGGATGAACTGCACACGCCTCAACGACGACCGTATCTCCTGCTCGATCGACGACCTCGACAGCGTGCAGGTGGTCCGCTTTACGATCGAGGTCACGTTCGGCTGAGCGGGAAGGACCGAGTTTCTGCAGTCGATCGACGACGGCTTGTCGGAGGAGGCGAGTGTAGAGTGAACTCTCAGCGAGTGAGAGAACGGGAGGAGTGGACTCGCTGGGGAGGGGCCACTCGCGGCGACGTGCGCCCCGGTAGCGCAGTCACTCATGGCCGCGCACCTCCCGAAGGATCCGGCGCCGAACTTCCATCCTCTCACGGTGCGACCGCGCGTCGTAGTGCTGTTCCAGAACATCTGGGGAAACGTCCATGCGTCCGCTCACGACCTCCGTCGGCACGCCGTCGGCCAGCCCCTCCGTGATCGCCCCGCGTCGCAGCGGGTGGGGTGACACCGACGACGGGCACTTGCTGGCCGTCTTCTGGTTCGTCTTCGCCTCGCAGTCCTCCGGGTCACGATCGTGGGGACAGCCGCCCCACTCGCAGGGGCGCGTGACTCGGTAGATCGTCTCCCGAATCGACGACTTCGACAGCCGCCCCTGCTTCGACGCCACCAGCGGCTCGCGGTCGTAGTCGTCCATCACGTCCGGGCGGTTGTGGGCGAGATAGTCGTCGATGACTGCCGCCACCGGCTGGCTCACCGAAACGTCACGCTCGCCAGCCTCGCCGTTCTTCAGCGGCGTGTCGCCCTCCGGCCGGTGCCGGAACTCCAGCGCCGGCGTCTCGTCGTCGTAGTCGCCGACATCGAGCGCGTGGATCGCGCCCATCCGGCAGCCGGTCTCCCACAGCAGCAGCGTGATGAGGTGGTCCCGGCTCGCGTACCGGAACGTGTCGAGCCCGTCGAGAACCGTCCGGGCTCGGTCGGCGCGCAGGATCGTCTCCGAGACCTCGGAGTTGCCCGTGACGGTCGGCATCGGCACCGACTCCCGCAGGCCCTCCTCGACGGCGTCCACGTCCTCCCACGTGTCGAGAGCGACCCGGAGCGTCGCGAGGTGGTTCTTCAGCGTCACCTCGGCGACGCTGCCCTGCCTCGCGCTGTGGTAGCGGTAGAGTTCCCGCCCGTTCAGGTCGTTCAGGTTGTCGATCTCGCGCTCCTCGCAGAACTCCAGAAACCGGTTCAGCCGGTACTCGTGATTCTGAAGCGTCTGGTCCGACAGGTCGCCGCCGCGGATATCGAGGTACAGCTCAACGCCCTCCTCGGGTGTCATCGGGTCGAGGTCATCGGTCATCAGGCTTCACCTCGGCCGAGCGTGCTCTGCCCGTCGCCGAACTGGCGCGAGTCGCCGTCGGGCTGGATCGTGCGGAACTCCTCGGCCCACTCCTCCATCTCCTCGCGGAGCTCGTCGACGCGCTCGGTGAGTGTGTCGATGTCGGGGGCCGAGACGGTCGTCTTGAACTTGTCCCGGTCGTTGGTCCCCGTCCCGCGCGTCACCTCGACGACGGTCTCGAACTCTTCACTCACCGTCGTCACCTCCGGTCCACGCCTGTCGTGCCGAGAGCGATCGACGCCCCGCCTCGGTCAGGCTGTAGGCGTTTGTCCGTCCGTCGACGTGCTCCTTCTCGACCAACTCCGCATCGACGAGATCGTCCAGGTTCGGGTAGAGTTGGGCGTGATTGACCTGGTCGGCGTAGTAGTCCTCCAGCCGGTGCTTGATGGTGACTCCCTTCAGGCCGGACTCGTCGGCAAGGACCCAGAGCACGTCGCGCTGAAACGCCGTCAGACCGGCCACGCCGACAATTTCCTCATTCATCGTCGCCCCCCGTAGGCGCGTGCTCGTAGCAGACCCGACGCGTCTCGTCGTCGTTGACGACCTCGACGCCGATCGGGCGCGAGTCGCAGGCGTAGCATCCGCTACCGTTTTCAGAAATCGGTTCGTCTCCGTCTGTGCGGGGCGCCTGCCCCGTGGCGGTGTTTGCGGACATGTAGGGTGCCCGCGAAACCCGTCCCCGGCGGGGTGATACCAACACCCCGGCGGAAACTACTGAATCTCACTAGCCGACGGCCTCTCGCTCGGGCTTCGCAAGTGGTCCCAAAGTATCCTCTATACGTAAATGTATCGTCTATGCTTCTCCAGCTATTCTATTGTTAAGTACATAATTCCTCAGTAATAGGATAGTGCATACACTACGTGGCAGTAATGAGGGCCTCCGCTGACTGGATGTCTATCTGGGATGACAGGATACTTGAGTACATCTCGGAGCATGATGGTGGTAGCGTCGGTGATATCGCCGACCATGATCTGATCCGGGTTTCTCAGCCCCATATCTCTCGTCGATGCAAGGTCCTCGCAGAACACGGACTACTGAGGGCTCTCGGTAACGGTGTCTACGTGATAACTGAGGAAGGACAGAACTACCTCCGAGGTGAACTCGACGCCGAAGATCTCTCTGATACTGAAGAGAATGGTGATGAAGCTGCGGTCTAAGTTCCGCCTCAAGAGGCAGTCCGCGGATTGGCTCTGTCACCTCGACGAGCGCATCCTCGAATACCTCGATGACGCTGACGAACCACTCACCGCGTGGCAGCTCGCCCACGATCTCCGTTCACCGACTCGGCGTCGCGTCGTCGAGCGCTGTCGAGTCCTCGCTCACGCAGAGTTTGTCGTCGTACTGCCGCGGGATGGGCTCGGGAACAAGTACGACATCACCGGCTGGGGACAGCGATACCTGGAGGGCGAGATCGACGCCGATCATCGACGGCCGATTCCGGCGCCGAAGCCTCCGGGGAAGATGCGACCGAGTGAGTTCGCTGGGTTTGGATAGAGCGGGAAACCTTCTACTCCCTAAATACGCGAAGTACTGTCAAAGCTATCCTCTTGTCTATCAACTCTACCTAGCCCTTTCTCATCAAAAATTTCGTTCACTAACGCACTACCGTCAAACACACCCACCGGGACAGATTCTAGACTGTTCCCGGTGACACGAATAAGCTCTCTAACTCGTGATGGGCTAATTTTCTCGTCATTCGCCTTCAGCCCCTCAATGATGTTTATTATTGTCGCTGAAACGATTGGGGTAGCGAAGCTGCTTCCGTACCCGAGCGTGATTTCACCGTTACCTAACATTCGAGGGTAGTACACCGGGGCAAGTGTATCCGGTGTTCGAGATAGGAACTGTGGATTACCCTTCCATTCCTCTACTGACCGGTTATTCTGGCAGTCTTGGGAGGAATCGCATCCCTTCATGCTACAGAAAGTACCTGATAAGTTCACACCGTCTGTTCGTTCAACCCAGATTGCCCCCGGCGGATGGGCTTCCTCGGCAGTACACCTAGCGACACAGCCACCTACAGCGATTGAGTGCTCCGATAGCGCAGGACAACACACGTTACCAACGTCTGACTCTTCACCCGCGTTGCCTGCAGCAGATACCAGTATTACGCCCTTCTCGCGGGCATATTCTGCCGCTTCGTCTACAGCACATTGGGCGCCATGCGCACCACAGTCCTTCTCATCATTGGATATGTGATCTGACCCTACCGAGAGATTCACTACGTCTGCTCCATGATCTGCTGCGTAAACGATTGCAGTGACTAGGCTTCTGTCATCATACTCCCCATATTCATCCAATACTCTATAGAAATTGTATGACGGGTCTGACGCGACATCTGTGAGAGCACTCAGGACATCACAGCCGTGAACCCTTGTCCAGTCATCTGACTCATCCCCCTCAAAGGAGAAGGTTTCACCAGTCTCGTTGAACTTTGTAAAGTCTTCAGGCGGACGAAAAACGGAGTCTACGAGGGCAATTGTAGTGTCCTCATCGTAGTCCGGGAAATCGCCAATATTGCATAGATTCGTGTGAGCTTCGACAACCTCCTGCCGAAACTCCCCTATAGAGCCGATCCGAGACGGGAGCGAAAATCCGAGGACATCATGGCACCACTGCCCTCAATTTCGACCTTAGTAACCCCGGCAACATCGCACAGGGGCCCCAAATCAGTATCCGACATTCTGACAGCCAGATAATTCAGGGGAAGTTCCTCCTCTACCTCAACGCTATGGCCGGAGCTCTCGACAGCGGCAATCACCTCCTCAGATGATTCGGCGACCTTCACGAGAAGGGTCACCTCCTCATCTTCAGGGTCCCTCATACGCTGGCGCACACCAGACTCTAGCTCCGGACCCGACATACACATGTCTCAAGCCCGCTAGTGTAAATATCTAATTGCTCAGGTATCTACCCCCTCTTATACTCTTATTACTGGTTACCAATCAGGTTATTACCAATCAATTCACAGCCAATCGACTTTCCCCCGCGCCCGCCGCTGCGCTGCGGGACTGTACGCACCTTTGTAGTGCTCTAAGAACGTTTCTAGATCCTCCCAACCGCCCCAGTCAAGCGCCAGCAGCGGATCGACCTCAGCGTCCGCCAGTGCTGTCGCCCACGTCCGCCGGAGATCGTGCGTCGACAGCTCGCGCCAGCCGTCGTCGCCGGTCTCCTCCGCGAGCCGATCACCGGCGTCGCCAACCCACCGCCGAAGCGTGCGCGTCGACGTGATCGAGAGGATTGGGTCATCGGCGCCGCCGTCACCGTACTCGGCAGCGGTTCTGATCATTGTCGCCAGCTCGGCTGGGATGGGTGTCTCGCGGAACTTGTCTCCCTTCCCCTCCCACACACGGAGCATTGTCCCGGCGTCGGTATCGACGACATCCCGAGGCGTCACGTCGAGCCACTCGCCCGATCGCAGCCCACACCGAGCACCGAGGGAGAAAGCGATCTCCTGCTCGGTCGTCTCGGCGGCGTCGACGAACTGCTCAATCTCGTTCTCTGAGAGCCACACCTTCATGTCCGACCTTTCGTCGTGTTCCCGAAGATTCATCGCTGGAACTCGATTCCGGCTAACGGGTCGACCGGACAAAAACAGGGGTGAATGTACGCTTCAGCGAGGAGTTTCAGCCCGGATCGGGCCGATTCTGTCCGACTCTCCACTACTTCCCGGTCATAGATAGTGACGTTACAAAAGACAGATAAGATGCGAGTCAGATTTCACACCAATGGGTTGGATTCGTGATCTCCTCTCGTCATTAGGGGATAGCGGTGAGGAAGTACAGCAACAGAACGAGGAGCGGTTTCCGATGCATACGTACGGTATAGGGTATCCGATCGTCCTCAGTCGTGGAGAAATTGAGGACTTCCATCGCCTGCTGGATATTGAGGAAAACACACCAGACAGTTGGGACAGTGTTCCATTCATGAGCCGAGAAGACATGGAAGAGATAATTGACAAATCAATCGACTCACCGGCTGATGAGGACATAACAGATAAGGTCCCTTCACCAGAGGAACGTCGCGAAGAGATCAGAGAAATCCTCGAGTTGTGGCGGAGTCAAATTACTGGTCAAGACGGTGCTGTCTGGACCACCATCGGAACTGATTGGGAGATTAAATTCTACATCACTGAGTGTGAGAACCGGATACGTTCGGAACACGACGATTTCGACGGAGCAGAAGAACTAGACACTGTACGCGAGATTCACGACCGAATAGAAAATGTACAGGACACCCGTGAGAGCGCAATCGTGCACAAACGCAACCTCCCTCTAGAAGAGCCCGAAGAGAGCTGATAGCGGAACTTGTCTGTGTCCCATTCTCCGGCACTTCTCGGAAGCTGTCTGTTCAACTCTCTATGTTTTCCACCACCCAATTATTAACCATTTAACGACAATATGGATCTATGCCGATCCCAGTAGATTCCCAGGCTTGGCAGAATGGAAGTGAAGTAGAACGCCGAAGACACCGGATCTTAGAGTTCTTGGAATCGAACCCCGACAAAGCATTCCACGTGCGGGAAATTGCGGATGAGGTACTAGACACGGATTGGGAAGCAGCGCATGAATCAACTCGGCTAAAGGAGGAATTGGATGAGGATGAGTACTACGAACGGGTTGATAATGACGATCTACCGGATTCACATGTTCCAGCATTTTCGAATACGATTGAAACGGTTCGCCTAGATCACGACATCTCAAAGCTTCTTGACGAAGGGCAGATTGTGCAGCGTGAAGTAGACGCTGATCCGCTTGATTTCCCATATGATTGGGATACGGTAGTCGTATTCAGATACGCCGGGGATTAACCGATACAGGAGCCCCCCTTCGCTAATATGTGACTTTTGCGCATGTTCTAGGAAGAAGACTTTTGTGTAGCTACGGATAAGTAAGGGTGAAGCAGTACGTCAGCCCCCTGCGCCGCGTTCACAGCGGCCTTATTGGCAATGCAGGGGGAAGACTCTCTTCAGACGACCCTCGATGACTTCTCCGAGGAGCAGTCGTCTTGCCCCCTGAGGTTCCTCGCCCGATTCATCTCTTTCCGCACTCTGGCAGGCGTTTGTTTAATCGCTGTAGCTGTCTGTGAGCTTGGTCTCAAACCAACCGTGCTTCTCAACATCGGGTTCTACCTCCTGAGTACACAAAACGACAGCAGCTAACGGTCCGTTAGTCGCCTACCGTCAAAAGACGGCGTCATACGGCACCTTCTGTTGCTTCTCGAACTCCGAATGACCCGCCTCGTTCCAGCCGCCACGCTCTCGCACCCACTCCATGACTGTCGATGGTTTCGCCCGACGAACCAGGATCTCGCCACCGTCGGCGTCGAAGAGCACGAACGCGACCCACGCGACCCCGCTGGCGTCGCTGGCGAGTAGCGACCGGAGCTGATCACGCCGAAGCCGGAAGCGACCGGCTGCGGGGTACTCGACGCCGACGGTGGCGAAGCACGACTTCACCTCCGTCTTCGCGCCCGTCGTCTCCCGAACACAGTCGTACCACTCCGCCTGATCGGGCCGGTGCTTGGTCCCGTAGGTCTCCGCGACCAGTTCCTCGGCGACCGTCGCGCTCTCGGTCTGGAGCGTCCGCTGCTGCCCCTTCGAGAGCGACCGGAACGTGAGCCTACGCATCGCCGTCCTCCCCGTTACCGGTCGTCTCCTCGATCAGCGCCGCCGGGCTGGCGCCGATCTTTTTCGCCACTGCGGCGACCAGCAGGCGCGAGAGCGAGGCGCCGTCGAGCACGGCGAGCAGGACTGCGACGAACACGACCGCCGCCAGCTCGACGAGCGTCAGGGTGACCGTCACGACTCCCCCTCACTCTGCTCCGGCTGGGCGGGCTGCCGCGGGTGCACGCGCTCCGGCGCGGGGTGGATGCCGGCCTTTCGGGCCGACTCTTCGATGTCCTCGACCCGGTCGATCAGACCGTCATTCTCCAGTTCTTCGGTGCCCACGAGGATGCGGTAGTTCTTCCGCGAGGCTTCGCGGGCGTCGTGGGCGTCGTCACGGATCTGGTCGATGTAGGCGACGCCGCGCTTCGCCGCCCACCCGACGATCCCCACGACGCCGAGCGAGCACACGCTCACCACGAACGCGGCGGCGGTGTAGGGCTCGACCGCCATACCTAGAGCGACCTCCACGCCGCCACGAGGGCGATGACGCCGGCGAGCGCGCCGACCACGCCGGCGGTGCTACCGAGAGCTCCCTCCAGGGCGCCGAAGAGCTTCCCTAGGAGTCCGGCCACGTTCATCGGCCGACCACCACGAGCAGGACCAGCGCCACCAGGGCGCCGAGTGTCGTTTGTTCAGCGGTCAGCGGGCCGACGGCCGGGAGCGTGGGAAAGCCAGCCGGAAGCAGGCCAGCCGGTGCCGGGTCAGGACTCGGTGGGTCCGGCGGCGTCGTGTCGTCGCCGCCGTCGTCGACGTCCTCCGGCGGCTGTTGGCCGCCGGTCTCCGGGGCCTCGTGCACGCGGATCGACCCATACTCAGTGGTGTCGCCCGTGTTGGCGAGCTTCGCCTTCAGCGGGTACTCCCCGCCGGTCAGCCCCTTCGCGTCGAGATCTCCCCAGGACACCCGCTCCGCCAAGGTGTCCCCTTCGAGCGGGTCGAGCGTGGCTGAGTCCTCGGCGACCTTCGTCGAGCCGAGGAACCACTCCACGGTCACCGAGCCGCCCGACGCGGCGCCGGTCAGCTCGGCTTGGAGCTGGGGCTCGGTGTCCTCCCGGTCGTCGACCTGCTGGCTGCTCGGGTGATAGACGTTGAACGCCGTCGTGCCGACCGAGTCAAGCACGGCGCCGGTCGTGCCGCCGGTGCTCCCGCCGGGATCGCCCGGGAACCGCCCGGGTACTCCGTACACCATCAGAGCACCACCAACACGATTGCGGCGAGCACCATCCCGAAGGCGATTTGCTGAGTCGTGCCGCCGAGCGCGTCGGCGAGCTGCTCGAACCAGCGGGTGATCTTGTCCGTCGACGACGGCCGAGACGGGTCGCTGGCGTCCTGACTGACGCTCACCGTCTGCGAAATGTCGTCGTTCACCTCAGTCTGCATGCCCTTCAGGTCGTAGGCGTTCCCGCCGACGGAGTCGACCACGACCGTCAGCTCGTGCTGACCGTCGGGGAGCGAGGCGCTGAGGGTACCCGTTTTCGTGTTCCCGGACGCGAGGCACAGCTCCGTTTCATCGACCTGCTCGCCGTCGACCAGGAGCCGGATCGGCGTCTTCCACGCGGTGATGTCGAGATTCGCCGACGTACAGGAGCCGTCGCTCGCCCACGGGTCAGGACCGTCCTGCCTGACGGCCACCTCGAAGGTGAATCGGTTGTTCGGCTGTGCCTCTGTCGGGATCGACGCCGACTGAATACTGGGGTTTGAGAATGCCATGCTTAGCTGCCTCCGATGCTGGCGCCGTAGCCGACGCTCAGCCCGTTGTCTCCGCCGGCTTCGACCCGGCTGAATCGAAGAGTTGCTTCCCGTTCATCACGGGCGAGTGCGGGACCGTCCCCGGTGTCCTGTTGGTACCACACGAGACCGACTCCCTCTTGACCGGAGTCGGCGAGTACGCTGAACTCCTGATAGGCTGCATCCAGCAGCCACAGACGGGCCGCCATACGCCCGTCCGGCGTTGGCTCGACCCGTCCCGCGGTGGGGAACAGCCCGGCGCTCTGGACCCACTCGGCTTCGGTCAGCGGCTTCCCCTCGGAGTCCTCGACGTAGACGCTGACGCTCCGGAATGGTCCGGTCGGGATGATCACTCCCCGGCTCCTCTGTTCGGTCCGGACGTGCGTGCCTACCCGGCTCACCGGTCGGTAGTCTACGAGCGCGGTTCCTGCCAGTTCGGTTCCGGTTCGGGAGCCGTTGAACTGCTCTGGTCGATAGTCGAGGGAGCCGATCCCTTCCTCCCCCACGCCGGCGGTGATTCCGTCGAGGATTGCCGGCCGGGAGTCCGGGGTAGCATCGGCTACCTGCTTGGACCCTTCCTCGCTCCCGCTGAGCACGTCGGTGTCAGGCGAGAACGGCGCCGACGTGTTGCTCGTCGGGGTCTGAACGCCTGTGTAGGTCGCCATGGGTCGAGATTTACTCCATGCTGATGGCGCACCGGGCGCCGTTGTAGTTCAGAATCATGTACTCGTCCCCTCCCGAGGAAGACTGTACCACGTCGCCGGAGTTGACAGAGGTCCCGGACTGATCGCGGATCCACACGGGATAGGCGCGGGCCGCGTTCGGGGACCGTCCGGTATCGGAGTTGCTCGCCGGGCTGTAGTAGAACACACACCGGTCCCACAGGTAGTTGTTGAACGCTGAATCCGGGTTCAGGACACCGTCACCACCGTAGCGACGGGTGAGGTTCTGAGATACGTACCCCATACTACTGCTTCGCATACCGACCGCTCCGATCATTCCCTCACCGTTGTACCCTCCCTGCTTGGTGTCGGCACTATCGAAGTCCCAGAACTCGGTTTCCCACAGCCCGTAGCCGACCGCACCAGAGAGATCTTGGCCGTCCCCCTGATTCCGCCGAAGATAGAAGCAGAAACCTCTATCTGCGGTGTAGCCGAGCCAATACTCGGCGTCTGCAGTGGGATTGTTTGCGGCGTTGTAGGTGCCGTAGTTGTTTTCGTCGTCTGCCTGGCCGGCGTCACTCACGCCAGAGGAGCCGAACGATTGGTTGGACTCGTCCCAGTTTTGCCCGGTCTCGATTTTGAGGTAGTCTGAGGAGTTGTAGTCATCTGTACTCTTGGACAGGTTCACCCACCCATTGAGGGCTGAACAGCCCACGAACACCTCTTCGGTGTGAGGAGTAGAGAACACGACGTAGCCGGAGCCGATATTGTCCTCTATCAGCCCCCAACCAGTCATGCCGCTCACCTTGTCGCGAAGGTCCTGAAACGCTCCTTCTATCGTCGTCGAAATCTGATTATCGAAGGCCATGATTACTTGATTGCGATTGCCGACAGCTGCGTGTCGGGGTCGTCTGCGTTCTTCTTGCTCACCCAGATCTTGCTTGCGCCGAGTCCGTTCATGCCCGAGAGTTCGAGGCTCGGGGTGTCAGGAGTCAGGGTGATCACTCTGTTCGGCTTGTTCGTCCCCTTGAACGCCACCTCTACGGGCGCGTCGTGCCCGAACACGGTGACCGTCGACGCGGCGAAGTCGAACTCCACGGGCTCGCCTTCGGCGACGCTGTCGACGGGAATCGGTTCCTCTGTCGAGAAGTACACCGCCTCGGAGTCGCCCCCGCTCTCGCCGTCGGCGCCGTCGCCCCGCTGCTCCATGAGGAGAGCAGCGAGCAGCGCGGCCTCCTCACTCTCGAAGACTTCGTAGAGCAGGTTCCGCGGGGCGCCAGGGAAGTACTGTTCGAGCAGGTCGTCAATCGGGGTGTCCGTCCCGATCAGGCCGTACCCGCTCATGCTTTCCTCACGAGGGTGGCGACGGTCGCGGCCTGAACCACGGCCGTGAGCAGGGTAGCGAACGGTTCGATCACCGTCGCTATCTTCTCCGCAACGCTCACGAGCCGGTCAACGATACTCGGGTCAGGAGTACCGTCGTCGGCCTCGACGTCGGCGCCGGTGTCGTCGCCCTCGGTTGCGTTGCTGTCCCTCGGGCTGTTGTGCTGAAGAACTACCATGTCGGTGGTGGTGGCCGCTAGGCCACCATGCTCTGCGACACCTTGCGCCGGAGGTCAGCGGGGTCCTCGTCCTCACGGACGGGGCGCTGACTCACCGGGATGCTCACCTCCACGTTCACGGCGTCCTCGCGGGCGACCGCGGTGGCGAACTCCTTGTCGTAGAAGATCAGGTCGAGGTTGAACTTGGGCGGGATCACGCCACGGAGCCCGTCGTTGCGGGCGTCCCACGTGATCTGCCGGTCCGTGCTGGGCGCGTCGGGGTTGGAGAACGCCCAAGTGATTGAGTCCTCGGCCTGGAGTTCTTGGGAGACGTTCCCCTTCCCGCTGTTGCGCTTCTGGATCTTCGTCAGGCCATGGCGCATGGTCGCGTAGAACGCCACGTCCACGTCACCGCCGCCGGCGCTCTCGCTCACGTCGACGGAGCTGACGAAGTCGCCGTCGGTGCCGAAGTTCCCGTCGTAACTGACCTGCGTACTGTCCGTGATCAGGGTGTCCGGGTCGCCGTCACCGTCGGAGTCGAAGTACCCGACCAGACTCGCGTCCTCGGTGTACTCGCTCGCGGTCACGTCGTCGAGGAAGTCGGTGAGCGGAGCCTCGGGATCGAGGGAGATCGTCTGCCCGTCGGCCCCGCTGGTAACCGTCGCCGTCTGTCGACCGACCAGGGCGACGACCAGGGGCATGCCGGTGGGCACGCGCCACACCTGCGTGGTCGGAACCTGCGTGGTCCCGACGATCCCCTCGGAGCCGGGGGTGTAGCTCTTGAAGTCGAACTTCTCGGGACCGAGGTAGACGCTCTTCTCGGGCCGCTGGTTCCCCGGCATGGTCAGCGGTTCTCGACCTGCATGGGGTAGTTGAAGAACAGGCTGTCCGCGTCGATGGACTCCGGACCCATAGCGAGCAGCGCCAGCTCGTCGGCGTCCTCCAGGGTGAGCCGACCCTCGGGGACGCGCTCGGAGATGAAGCGAACGCGGCGGCGCTGCGCGTTCTCGCCCGACTGCTGATCCTTCAGGGAGAGCGTGTTGAAGGGGGCGATGTTGAACTCGCTGATGACGGTCCACGCGTCGAGCGGGTCGTTCGGCTCCCGGTAGGCCAGGCCCAGCCGAGTCTTCCGAGAGACGTTGCCGCCGCCGCTGGCGTCCACGTCGAGGATCGCCGCGTGACCCTGCGAGATCGTGATCGCCGTCCCCTGGGGGATGTCCCACGTCGTGACAGGGGTCGGGTTGTTCGCCAGGTTCGCCTGTACGTCCGCGTACGGGAGTTCCGTAGAGAGTGTTTCGTCAGTCATCAGTTACCTCCCTCGGCGAAGGCCTCCAGGCCCACGCCGATCATGCCGGTGCCGAGACCGGCGACGATGATGCCGGTGAAGTCGTCGATGTCGTCGATCAGGACCGCGCCGAGGATCAGCGCGGCCCCGAGGACGCTGAAGCCGACTCCGGTAACGAACGAGGCCGAACCTCGGTCGCCCTCGAAGGCAGCATCAGCGAACGATACGAGCAGCTGGTCCATCCCGGCCGCGTCGGCGAGGGTCGGCACGGCCATCGCCGCGCCGGCGCCCATCACCGCGTGGCGCTCTTCGACGTTGAACGTCATCGGAGCACCACGTAGATCAGACCGAGAGTGATTACGACCCCGACAGCGAGGCCGATACCGAGCGGTTCAGTCAGAAACGACATCACCTGGCCAGTGATGCCGCCTCCATTGCCGTCGTTGGAATCGCTTGTAGAAGCCATCCACCCGGACAAACGCTCCGCTCGACGTTTTAGACACACTTCGGGCAGGGGGGTGAGAGCAGGGGTGACCCTAACTCAGGTGGCGCGGGATCGGTACCGGGCCGCGGGCGCTGGCGGTGGCACCGGAAACGTCCCGGTAGAACACGAACTGATAGCTCTCGGGGTCGAGTTCGTGCACGAGGTGCTTATTCGGCATGCTCAACCCCTTGAGCTTGCTGTCTTCGTGGTCGCCGTAGGCGAAGATCATGTAGTTGTCCACGTGGTTCCAGAGTGCGTCGTTGATCTCCTTCGCCTGGTGGGCACCGAGGAGCAGCCCGCAGTTGTTGTGGGTAACGTGCCACTTGGCGATCTGCTTCAGGACCTCGGGGACACTGTGGGCGTTCATGTAGTTGTGCGCTTCGTCGATCACGAGGTAGGCGTTCTGGAGCTGGCCGAACGCCCGCATGTACTGCTCGGCCTTCTCCGTGGTCAGGGGTGCGTCCCTGACTACGAGCCTGGTGTCGCCCTCCACCCACGCCCGCAGGACCTCGGCAGGGGAACTGACCACGCGGGAGCCCGGTGGGCCGTGCTCGTGGTTGGGGTCGATCACGAGGTAGCGGTCCATCTGCGTGAGCAGGTGCTCCATCAGGACCGACTTCCCCGAGTTCTTCTGGCCCAGCACGACGGAGATCTCGGTCAGGTCGATCCGCACGTCACTCCCCCGCGTCGATCTCGGCCGGGACGGTCGTTGAGGCGGGGTCGATGTCGAGCTCGTCGTAGAGTCCTGACTCTCGAAGTGCCGCGTTCACCGCGGCGACGGCCTCGGCGGTCTTCTCGGGATTCTTCGTCGCCCCCTGAGCGAGTAGCGAGGCGATCACGTCGGGGCCGATGTCGCCGGCGATCGCCTCGACCGGGATACCCTTCTCGGCGAGACGGGCCTTCGCGTCCTCGATGGACCGGCCAGCAGCGCCGGCGGCGACCGCGTCCTCTACCATGAGTTCCACGTCGAGCAGTACCTCAGGGTCAACCCCTGCCTGCTCCCCTGCCTCTCGGAGTCGGGCCGCACGTTCTTCGTTGGTCTCTGCTGCCTGCTCTTTCAGTTGGGTTTCGAGTCCGAACATGATCACCAGGTACTGCTGTCGTTGAAGTCGAAGTCGTCGCTCTGTGCGTTCTCGGTCGCTTCCACGGGTTCGCCGCCCCCTGTGTCAGGGACCTGAGGCTGCCGGTCGGGCTGACTGTCGGGCCCGGTGTCCGGCTCTGGCTCTTCGTGGGGCTCAGGGTCTGGAGAAGGTGCTTCGGTAGGGGCGGGTTGGGCTGACTCCGGGGTGCCCGACTGTTGCTTCCGGTGTCGAGCGTAGCCAGCGGCCCGCCCTCCGATCGTCGAGAGCAGGGACATGGCGAGCATGCCGCCGGTACTCACGTCGATGTTCTGCTCTTGGCAGTACGCGACGAGTAGCTCGGCGTTGGCCTGCTTCTCGGCCTCGCTGAGTTCCCACCCGTCCCAACCCGTGACGTTCGAGGCCTGCTGGAAGGGCAGGCCGAACATGGTGGCCATGAGGTCCTCGTCCATGTGGAGGCCGTTCGCCCCGGGCGAGAGTTCGGGGTCGGGCTCTGACTCAGGACCCGGGTCAGGACTGTCCGGGTCGGCCCGATCGCCCTCGACGCCGCTCCGCGCTTCGAGCTGACCGAGCAGTTCACTCCGCCGCTCGCGTTCGGCCTCCGTCGGAGCATCGCCGACGACTTCCTCAGGGCTCTGGTCGGTGGTCTCCCCGCCGCTCCCCCTGAGTCGAGACAGTAGGCCCCCGTCCCCACCCTGCGACTCACCTGAGTCAGGCGTCTGATCGGGGTCTGGGGCTGGCTCTTCAGTGGGCTCTGTCTGAGGTTCGGGGTCTGAGGTCGACCCTGTGTCGGGCTCGAAGTCCTCGGGGGACCGGTCTTCGAGATGCTCCAGGCCCTCGGGCATGTCCACGGAGCTGACCGACTCGTCCTCGTGACCGTCAGGGCTGAGCTTCTCGCTGCCCTCGTGCTTCACGCCCACCGACTCCGTCCCGTCGGCGGGCTCAGGGTCCGATGTCTCCCCGTCGTCAGGTGTGAGATCGGTCCTCTTCTCAGGGGTCGGATCGGGGCCGTCCTCACGGTCTTCTTCGAGATCGTCGGCGCCGAAACCCTCAGGCTCAGGGTCACCCCCGAGATCGGGGTCGTTCTTGAACTCCGATCGGAGTTTGTAGACGTAGTCCGTCCCCGTGTCGAACTCGTCAGCCCACTCGCTCGCGGTCTGTGCGCCCGGTCCTCGCTTCTCGAACGCGTCGAAGAGGCTGTCCCGAACGCTCATTCGTCGTTCATACTGTCGGTTACGATCACGAGAGCGCGGCTCCCGGGGAGCCACTCGCCCGCCTCACTCCGACGCCGAGCGAGGTCATGGTCAAGACCGTCGTACTGTTCGAGGTCAAGGGTGAACCAGCAGGTCGGCGGCTCGAACAACGAAAACAGCGCGTAGGTGTGAGTCTGCTCGTCCCGTGTCTCAGGTTGGAGCACGACCCGCCCTTCGGTGGCAGCCGCGTTCATCTGAACCTCCCGTAGCAATCGAGCATACACTATCCCCCAACTGTCTCGGGAGTAAACGCCAGCGGGAACAGGGGTGCGTGCAGGGAAGCACACAACCCTGCCAGCCGGTCACTTATCAGGGAAGCTTCCCTACCGGGGAGTGTGATGACTCAGTCGGGCGGGCGGGCGAGTGCACGAGCACGGGCGGCGAGTATCGACACGTCGACGCTTGTACCTCTTGATCCGAAGTCGGCACAGGAGAAAGAGCGGTGCGTCTACGTTCCCTACCCTCAGCCCCATGCGAGGCAGGCAGGGGTTGACCATCAAGCGAAGGTCACCCCCGTGCTTCACGCACCAACGGGGGCGATGATCATCCTCCCGCCCGGTGTCAAGCTGGAGGACTTGGGAGAAAAGACGGCGTAGTCGGCTACTGTACCCACTTCTCGCCTTTGTCCGGGTGGTCGGAATCGGCGAGATGGATTTTGTGTTCTTTCAGCGTTTCAGCCCTGTTCCCGCAAGCGAGACACTTCATCGCCGTTCGAGGAGTGCCGGGGGTGTCTCTGTCAGTCATCGGCAGGTGCCACCTCCGTCGACGGCGAAGCGTCCGGTATCTGTTCGGTCGGCGTCGGTGACCGAACCGTAATCCAGACGTTGGACATACTGCTGTCGATCTGAACGTATTCGGGTTTCAGCGGCCGGATGTACTTGGTCATCACCGCGTCCTTCGGCGTGCGGTTGTCGTAGAGCGCGTTCTTCGCTTCCTCGACCGTGAGACGTAGGCCGGCGCCTGCGATTCGCTCGTCAGCGGCGTCGAGTAGCGTCCGGTAAGCTTCTTCGAGCATCGGATCGTCGGGCGTGTAGATGTCGTCGGCGCTGTCGTCGCGGTACTCGTCGACTCTCTCAGCAACGAGATCGCGCAGGATCTCCGACCGACTGGCGTCCTCGGCGTCGGCGATCTCGTCGAGAATCTTCACGTCGTCCTCGGGACACCCGAAGGAGATTCGCTGTTTCGGGTTGTGATCCATCCGGGCCATCAGGCATCCACCTCAGTCCATACGCTGCATACCGAGTGAATACGCAGACGGCGCCGCGAAAGGGAGTCCGTATGCACGGGGTGTGGGGAGTGATGCGGCGCGGTCTCGCGTGCGGGCCCGTGGGCGCGCGTGCGAGTCGGCCGCGACCGCCGTCGTCGGTGGCGTCGACGCCGCACCACAACCACGGTCATCGGCGCCCTCCCGTCGCGTCAGCGCGGCGTGCTCGGTCGACGTAGCCACCGTCGGCGACGGCCCGCTCGTCCGTCTCGTGGGCGTCGAGGTCGAGGCGAGGGATCGCCACCGGCTCGTCTCGGGCGTCGCTCACGCCGGCGAAGGCGGCCTTACGGACGACACACAGGTGGGCACACGGCCCATCGTGGTACTCCCACGCCTTGCAGTCGCAGGTGCCGACGTACTCGCCATCTTCGACGGCGACGGCGACGAGGTGGCCCTCGCCGCCCGGGAGCGTGACGCGGAACCCGTAGCGTCCCGTGCTCTCGATCAGGGCGGCCTCGGGATCGGCGCGGGACCAGCTCGTCTCCTCGGAGCCGGCCAGCGCGTCGAAGTCGAGGCGCTCGCCCGGCGCGTGATCGTCCGTCGACGGCGGCACGCGGTCGTCGCTCATCGCCCACCCTCCGTACACTCGGGGCACACTCGGCGGGGGATCCCGCTCCCGGGTCGGCGTCGCGTCTCCAGCTGTGCGCCGCAGGTCGGGCAGTGCCGCATCACTACGCCCACCTCCGCGACGGCGTCGAGGTCCGTTGCTTCGCGCGTTCGACTCCGATTCGGCGGCCGCTCCGCTGCTTATGTAGCTCAGAGCGGGACGGACGAGAGAGGGCGACAGACGCCGCTCTGTGGTCCTGAGAAGCCGGCGAAAAGCCGTATGGACTCGCTGGGATTTGAACCCAGGGCCTCTTCCTTGCGAAGGAAGCGATCTACCACTGATCTACGAGCCCGCAGTCGAATCGAGGCGAGGGAGCGGTTTGAACGTTGCGCTTCCCTGTCGCCCTCACGGCGCCGACCCAGCCGTCGCTGGCCGGTGCGAGAAAACGTGAGAACGGGAAGGGTTCAGTCCTCGAGGACGATCTCGATCGAGACGTCGTTCGGGACCTGAATCCGCATCAGCTGGCGGAGCGCGCGCTCGTCCGCGTCGATGTCGATCAGCCGCTTGTGGACCCGCATCTCCCAGTGCTCCCACGTGGCGGTCCCCTCGCCGTCGGGGGACTTCCGCGAGGGCACGTTGAGCTCCGTCGTCGGGAGCGGGATGGGGCCGGACAGCGAGACGCCCGTCTTCTCCGCGATCTCGCGGACGTCGTCACAGATGTCGTCCAGGTCCTCGGGGCTCGTCCCCGTCAGACGGACGCGGGCCTGTTGCTCGGGCATCTATCGCTCTTCGACGCTCAGGACCTTGCCCGCCGCGATGGTCTGACCCATGTCGCGGATGGCGAAGCTCCCCAGCTCCGGGATCTCGCTCGACGGCTCGATCGAGAGGGGCTTTTGCGGGCGGACGGTGACGACCGCGGCGTCGCCGGACTTGATGAAGTCCGGGTCCTCCTCGGCGACCTCGCCGGTCGACGGGTCGATCTTCTGGTCGATCGACTCGATCGTACACGCGACCTGTGCGGTGTGGGCGTGGAACACCGGCGTGTAGCCGGCGGTGATCACGCTCGGGTGCTGCATGACGACGACCTGCGCCTGGAACGTCTCCGCGACGCTGGGCGGGTCGTCGGCCGGGCCACACACGTCGCCACGGCGGATGTCGTCCTTGCCGATGCCGCGGACGTTGAACCCGACGTTGTCACCGGGCTCGGCGCTGGGCACCTCCTCGTGGTGCATCTCGATCGTCTTCACCTCGCCGCCCACGTCGCTGGGCTGGAAGGAGACGTTGTTGCCCGTGTTGAGCGTCCCCGTCTCGATCCGTCCGACCGGGACGGTCCCGATGCCGGAGATGGTGTAAACGTCCTGGATCGGCAGTCGAAGCGGCGCGTCCGTCGGCGGCTCCGGCTCCGGCAGGTCGTTGAGGGCCTCCAGCAGCGTCGGGCCGTCGTACCAGGGCGTGTTCTCCGAGGCCTCGGAGACGTTGTCACCCTCGAAGGCGGAGATCGGGATGAACGTCGTGTCGTCGGTCGCGAACTGGACCTGGTTCAGCAGGTCCTCGACCTCACCGATGACCTCCTTGTAGGAGTCCTCGCTGTAGTCGACGAGGTCCATCTTGTTGATCCCGATGATGAGCTCGTTGATACCCAGCGTGCGGGCCAGGAACACGTGCTCTCGGGTCTGGGGCGCGACGCCGTCGTCGGCCGCGACGACGAGCACCGCGTTGTCGGCCTGCGAGGCGCCCGTGATCATGTTCTTCACGAAGTCACGGTGGCCCGGACAGTCGACGATGGTGAAGTTGTACTCGTCGGTGTCGAACTCTTGGTGGGCGATGTCGATGGTGACCCCTCGCTCTCGCTCCTCGGCGAGGTTGTCCATGACGTAGGCGAACTCGAAGCCGCCCTTGCCCTTCTCTTCGGCCTCCTCTTTGTGCTGCTCGATGACGTGCTCGGGGACGCTTCCTGTCTCGTACAGGAGTCGGCCCACGAGCGTACTCTTCCCGTGGTCGACGTGGCCGATGATGGCCAAGTTCTGGTGCGGAATGTCGCTCATAGTGGATTCACGCGCTGAAGGCGCTGTGGGGAAACCTTCGGCAGAACGCCGTAAAACCATTTCGATACGTGCCCCCGCAATCCGGCCGTGTACGGCGGTTTGTGGTACTGTACCGTGGTTCTCGGTTCAGCGCGGGGGGAGCCGCCCCACGTCGGACAGCACCGCCGACGCCGTCTCGGGCCCGCCGGCGCCGTGCCCGGAGAGGTTCAGCCGGCCGGCGTGATCGGTCTCGATTTGGACGATGTTCTGGGTGCCGGTCACCGCGAGCGTCCCGTTCTCGGGCACCAGCCGCGGGCCGACCCGGACGCCCTCGGGCGACGCCTCGGCGATCAGCCGCACCGTCCGGCCGTCCTCGGCGGCCAGCGAGAGCGCACTCACGGGGAGATTCTGAATCCCGCTCACCGCCGCGTCGTCGAGGGTGAGCGCGTCCCGCCCCCGCGCCTCCCGGAGCACGTTCGCGACGATCACGCCCTTCAGCGCGGCGTCGGTGCCGTCGACGTCGAACGTCGGGTCCGCCTCCGCGACGCCCAGCTCTTGGGCCTCCGAGAGCACGTGGTCGTAGCTCAGCCCCTCGGCGGCCATCCGGGAGAGCACGAAGTTCGCCGTGCCGTTGAGCACGCCCCGGACGCGCTCGACGTGGCGCGGGCCGAAGTCCTCGACGGTCCGCACGGCGGGGATCGCGCCGCCGACGGTCGCCTCGAACCGGAGCCGCCCCTCGCTCTCTTTGGCGACCGAACAGAGCTCGTCGTACCGCTCGGCGACGGGTCCCTTGTTCGCGAGCACGACGTGGCGATCCCGTTCCAGCGCCGCGGCGGCGTTGGAGAACCCGGGTTCGGCGTCGCCCAGCGTCGTCGGCGTCGCCTCGACCAGCGCGTCGTAGTCGGCCTGAAGTAGCGCCTCGTGTGGCTCCTCGCCCACCGTTCCCGTCTCGGACTTCCGGGCGAGCGCGGCCTCTACGTCCAACGGGTCGCCCAGCGCTGCACCCGTCGAGTCCGCGAGACCGACGACCTCGTGGCCGTGCTCGCCGGCCAGCTCGGCGACCGATCGACCGACTGCACCGACGCCGACGATCGCCAGCCTCATCCGCTCGCCTCCAGCGGCTCGACGACGGTCAGCCCCTTGCGGTCGGCGATCTCCCGGACCTGCTCCAGCGCGGCGCCGCGCTCGCCCGAGCGGGCGCCCAGCCGCAGGTACGCGCTCGACACCGCCTCGACGCCGTCGGGCGCCGACAGCGAGAGCTCCTCGACAGCGACCGTCGACGCGCTCTCGATCTCACGCAGCGTCTCCGAGAGATCCGTGTCGACCAGATGGCCGGTCAGCAGCACGCGGAACGCCTCGCCGTAGTACTCCTCGTCGGCGGCGACGACAGTCACGCCACGATTGCGGAGCCCCTCGATCACGTCGTCGAACCGCTCGGCCGGGCAGTCGAGCGCCACCTCGACCGGGATGCGGCCGCCGGGTGTGCGACTCCCGCGCTCGTGGAACACCGAGAGGAGGTTCCCCCCGTGTTCGGCGATGGGTTCGAGCGCGGCCGCGAGCTCGCCCGGCTCGTCGTCGAGTTCGAGCCGGAGCGTGTGTGTCGTCACCCCGTCGGCGCGGCTCATCGTGGGACGACACCTCCGGCGATCGACTGTGGACGGAACACGGACGGACGGAGCGCCGGGGTGGACATAAGCCTTCTCGGGGTGTGGCAACCGCGCCACCCCGAGATGGCGCCGTCGCTAGAGAGGTTCGAAAAGAGCGAAGAGAACCGCAAGACGTCGACCCGAGCCGCCGAGTTAGATGTAGTCGACGGACTCGGGGAGCTCGAGCTTCATCCCCTTGCGCTCGCGGATCTCCATGATCTGCTCGCGCTGGAGGTTGTCGGCCATCACGCGGAAGCCGGCGTTCTCGGTGTTCCAAGACGCACGACCCTCGGTCGCGCTCCGGATGTCGCTGGAGAAGCCGATCATCTCCTCGACGGGCGCGACACCCTCGACGACCATCAGGCCGCCTTCCTGGTACATGTCGTCGACGCGGCCACGGCGACCCTGGATCTCGCCGGAGGCGGCGCCCATGTGCTCGGAGGGCACGTCGATCCGGACGTTCTGGATCGGCTCCAGCAGCCGGATCTCGCCGTCGATCAGCGCGTGGTGGACCGCCTCGCGGACGGCGGGGATGACCTGCGCGGGACCGCGGTGGATGGTGTCCTCGTGGAGGCGAGCGTCGTGCAGGCGCAGCAGCGTCCCCTGCACGGGCTCGGCCGCCAGCGGGCCGTCGTCGAGCGCCTCGGAGAGCCCCTCGACCACCAGCTCCATCGTCTCGTTCAGGTGCTGGATCCCCTTCGTGTCGTCGATGAGGATGTTCGTCCCGTGGATGTGCTCCACGTTCTGGGACGTGTCCTTGTCCATGCCGGCGTCCTGCAGCGCCTCACGGCGCTCCAGTTCGGGCATGTCCATGGAGACCTCGCCGAGCTGGATCGCGTCGACGATCTCCTGGTCCATCGGGTGGATGGAGATGTAGAACTTGTTGTGGCGGTTGGGCGAGACGCCCTCGACCTCCCGGGACTCCTCCTGAGGCTGCTCGCGGAACACGACGATCGGTTCGCCGGTGTTGACCGGGATGCCCTGTTCCTTCTCGATACGCTGGGTGATCACTTCGAGGTGGAGCTCGCCCTGGCCGCTGATCAGGTGCTCGCCGGTGTCCTCGTTGATCTCGATCTGGATCGTCGGGTCCTCCTTGGCGACCTGCTGGAGCGTCTCGAT
>ENA-ORCS01000406-ORCS01000406.1-marine-metagenome-genome-assembly--contig:-NODE-406-length-32623-cov-4.931697_pt1 | contig 32623 bp, 39 predicted proteins | sample MGYA00237781_ERZ508513 | MGnify/ENA primary metagenome ERZ508513 (study PRJEB26184, sample SAMN06268793) | marine metagenome | isolation source: Eden Landing Ponds, San Francisco, CA, USA | place...
CGACGTCGTCAACCCCGTCGAGGACGACGCCTGGGAGCGCCTGATCGACACGCTGGACGTCCTCGCCGAGAAGGATGACACCCGGACAGTCCTCCGGACGACACTGATCGATGGCTACAACATGTCTCGGCCGGCGTGGTACGCCGCGATGGCCGATCGCGCGGACGTCGATTTCTACGAACTCAAGGCCTACATGCACGTCGGCCACTCCCGCGGGCGACTGGATCGGTCGTCGATGCCCGATCACGACGACGTCCTGTCCTTCACCGAGGCTGTCGGCGAGTTCCTGCCGGAGCACGACGTACTCAATGACTCGACGGACTCCCGGGTCGCGATGCTCGCCCGAGAGGAAGACACCTGGGTCGATAGACTCGCGCCCGAGAGCGACTTCTGGGAGGAGGGGACGACGAGTTGGAAGTGACTCCGTCGTGGGAATGTTTTCGACGACCCGGGAAGTGTACCGGCGAGCCGCTCCCGGTGTGTTTATCCGTGATCCCGTCCAATTCGGCGGCGATGGCAGACCTCCCGGACGACTCGATCGGGTACCCCGAACTCGCGACGCTGAAACTGCTGGCGCTTGCTGGCGCAGTCGACGGCGACGCCAAGATCACGGGTTCCGGCCTCGCGTCGAAACTCGACGCCTCTACCCAGACCGCCTCGCGTCGCCTCCAGCGCCTGGAGGACGCCGAGCTGGTTGCCCGGGAGATCGTCAGTGACGGCCAGTGGGTCCGGGTCACCGACGACGGCGAACGCCTCCTCCAGGAGGAGTACGCCGAGTACCAGCGGATCTTCGAGCACGGAATCGGGGTCACGCTCGCCGGCGCGGTCGAGAGCGGTATGGGTGAAGGCCGCCACTACGTCTCGTTGTCGGGGTATCACGAGCAATTCGTCGAAAAACTCGGCTACGAACCGTTCCCCGGCACGTTCAATCTCAGTCTGGACGACCGCAGCGCCCGCGCCCGAGCGCGGATGAACGCCCTCGACCCGATCGTCATCGACGGCTGGGAGGACGGCGACCGGACGTACGGGCCGGCGTACTGTTACCCGATCACGCTCGAGAGCGACGCCGCGACCTACGAGAAGGCCCACGTCGTCACGCCCGAGCGGACGCACTACGACGACGTCCAACTCGAGATCATCGCGCCCGACGAACTCCGGGCCGAAATCGAGGTCGACGACGGCGACGTGGTCACGGTTCACGTTCACGAGCGGTGATCAGTCAGCTTGCGTCTCGTCACTTCGACTCAAGCCAGGATGGTCCTCTCATCGCTCACGCAGTACTGTACCTGTGTTGTTCGTGAGCAAAGTGTAAGTGGTTCTCGGGAGTTCTGATACGTATGAGTCGGAATGACCGGGACGAACGGGGACGGTTCCGGCCCGATCATACAGACCGGGAGTTCCTCGAAGCCGTCGCTGAACGTGAACCCTCCGGGACAACGGAAATCGCCGAGGTAGTCGGTGTGACACACCAGAACGCGTACCAACGCCTTAGACAACTCGTGGGCGATGGGGCGGTCACCAGCAAGAAAATCGGCGGTTCGCTGGTCTGGAACACCACACTGGAAGCGATTGACGTGCAACACGTAAACCCGGACGACAGGTTCTGGGAGGCCGAGACCTACGCCGGCGAAGCGATGAGTGCCGCGGACGTCGACGATCTTCATTGATTTTGAGAGTGTCTTTACGTTTGATCGGGCCGACTTCCGGTCGGGTTTACAGTTATCCCCGACAATACCGGCGACGCGTGAGATTCGTCCACGAGCGTGTCATCGAACGCTTTGCACACGCGGTCTATCCATGTGCTGTGACGACTGGTGTACGAGGTAGAGGACGCGCATCGGTCACTGATCCGGTGGATGTTCGCGAGGGTGGATCAGTAGAAACAGGGTATCAGTGATTGCCCGCTCCAACAAACTGTTTTATAGGATGGTATTGCAATGTGCCGTCAGAAACGTGGAACTGGTACTCGGCTTCTCAAACGATGAACGAAGGCGTAAACAAGGCCGAAAACGCTTTTCTCGCTATTCCGGATTGTAAAGGTACCAGAATGCGAGACCTCCTCCGATTGCAATTGCGAGATGGGTGAGAACCACCCACCCGGTGAAGCCGCTAAGGACAAAAGCCAGTCCCGCTAGTAGATAGAGGGCCCAAACGCTTGCCATTGCAATATCTGTGAACGTCCATTCCTCTTGAGAGGTCGGGGCCGAGCCGAATAGATATCCAAGACAGATAACGATGAATAATAAAAATACCAAAACTTCGAAGACCAACTGTGGATTGAGATTCCACGATCCGGTAACGAGAGATTGCCAATGCGAAATGGCAAATGAAATAACGGCTACTACTACAACGACAGTGAACAAAGCCGATCGCCCCAAGTCGATGATTCGCTGATTCATGTTATCGCCGATTTTTATCATCGCTGATTTTTGTTACTGTGAATCCCAGTAATGGAAACCAGCAGTAGGGGCTGGCACCATCGTGATGTAGACATTCAACTTCGCACCACACCCATCCGCGACATAATTCATAAGGCCCATTTCTACATACAGGATTCCGGCAATCGCAGTACCGACGCCAGGTGGTGTGGAGCCCTCGAGGATCCCCGCTGTAACCAAATAATCTGCTAACAAGGACACTCCCGTGCCCGTATCGAACATGGCATTTATGTCATCTATATCACTCTCAGAAAAGTAAAGCTCGTATTCTGTGTGAGTAAAATGAGTGTGAATCTCGCTACCGGATCGGTTACACGTCATAGGTCAATCCCCCACTTTTCGAGGTCAGTTTCCCCTTCTGCTCTAGCGAAATTCCATTATCGCTATTCTGGATCTCCATTCTATTGGATTCCAACGCCTCGTTGATTGCCTGGGCCTGAAGTTCGAGTGCCGCAAAAGGAATCCGGCGGGCATTATCCGGCACTCCTTTCACCATTGATGCGGATATCTTTCTGTATTCGTCTTCGGTAACAGCAAGTTCGGCTCTGTTCCCCTTCTTCTTCAGCCAACCAGTAGCCTTTGCGTGGTCAGGTGGGCCTTGCTCCCCCGCGTGGTCAGGTGGGCCTCGCTCTCCGGCGTGGTCGGGTCGAGCTGAAGCGACACCAGTCGCCGCTGCTATGCCGGCCAGAGAAACACCCGTCATTCTCAGCACATCTCTTCTATTTGGCGCGTCATCATCTTCCGTAATGTAAAAAATAATACTCAATGAAACTACTTATATTTACTGGAATTATCTTACCCAATCCATTTTCATATCTATTACTTACCTTCCTAAATTTACGTATTATCTTATGTTTCTTACCTGATTTCGTCGCAAAATCAGCCATTGACGGTCCGATGATACGCTGTGTTCACAGTCAATCAGAGGCCCGGTGCACTCGAACCGTGAACACTCTTAACGGAGGGGTGCTTTTGCGCGAGTATGAGCTTCGACGACATGGACGTCGGGACGATCTGGATGGACGGCGAGTTCGTCGACTGGGAAGACGCGCAAGTCCACGTTCTCACCCACGGTCTGCACTACGGGACGGGCGTCTTCGAGGGTGTCCGGAGCTACGACACCGACAACGGCGCGGCGATCTTCCGGTGGGAAGACCACCTCGATCGGCTCTATCAGTCGGCCAAACCCTACGGGATGGAGATCCCATTCGAGCGCGAGGAACTCACCGAGGCCACGCTCGAACTCATCGAGCGCGAGGAGTTGCCCTCGTGTTACATCCGCCCGATCGCCTTCTACGGCTACGACATGCTCGGGCTGAACCCCGGTGACGCGCCTGTCAAGGTCGCCATCGCGGTCTGGCCGTGGGGCGCGTACCTCGGCGAGGAAGCCTTAGAGGAAGGCGTCGACGTCGCGGTCTCCTCCTGGCGGAAGTACGCCTCCAGCCAAATCCCGACCAACGCCAAGACCACGGGGCCGTACGTCAACAGCGTCCTGGCGAGCCTAGAGGCCGAGGAGAACGGCTACACCGAGGCCCTGTTGCTCAACAAGGAAGGCCAGGTCGCCGAGGGACCGGGCGAGAACCTCTTTCTCGTCCGGGACGGCGAGATCTACACGCCCGGCCTCGCCGAGTCGAATCTCGACGGGATCACCCGACAGACCGTGATCGACCTCGCCGAGGAGCGGGGATACACCGTCCACGACGACGCGACGATCTCCCGGGGTGAACTCTACACTGCCGAGGAACTGTTCTTCTCGGGAACGGCGGCGGAAGTGACGCCGATCCGGAGCGTCGACGACAACGAGATCGGCCCGGGAACGAAAGGCCCGGTGACCGACGAGATCCAGGAAGCGTTCTTCGAGGTCGTCGAGTCGGGCGACCGCGAGGAGTGGTTCACGTACGTCTGAGCGGCCGTCCGTCGAACGCTTCGGGCATCAGTCCCTTCCCTTCCCCCCGTCTTCGACCGCGTCTCCGACGTCGACCTGGATGACGCTCTCCTCGCTCTCGCCGAAACCTGCGCTGAGAATCCGCGTCAGGGCGTCCTCGACGCGCTCGTCGGTTTCGGAGTACTCCTCCGGATCGACTTCGATGACGAACCCGGTCGTGATGTTCGGAGCTGTCGGGAGAAAGAGGACGTCACGGCCGTCGTCGGTCGTCTTCCCCGTCAGGAACGCGGTCATTCGCATGCCATCCCAGGGTTCGAGCTTCACGGGTGCCTGGAGTTCGTCGGTCCCGCTCAGCGCGGTTTCGGCGGCCATCTTCGAGGCGTTGTACACCACGCGGAGCCCCGGCAGCTGGTTCATCAGGTCGTCGATCGCGTCCTCGATGATCGCCCCGAGAGCAGTCCGCATCAGGTAACCGACGGCGAACACCAGCAGGACGAATACGACGATCGTCACCGCGACGCGTAGCGGTTCCGGCTGGATGTCGATCGGTACTCGTTTGAGACGGTTGTACAGCCACAGGAGGACGATAACAGTGACCAGCAGGGGCGTCAGCACGATCAGGCCGCTCGCGAAATCGCGCTTCCACGTCGAGGCCATTGGGATAATGCTGTCACGGGATCGTAATCAGCCTTCCTGTTGGTCCGGCCACGTAGAACAAAACGAAAAGCCGTAGATACCGACGCCACCAATCGTGGACGTGCGCCATCGCAACGCCCTGTTGTTCGTGAGCCTGGCAGCGATCTGGGGGAGCGCCTTTGTCGCGATCAAAGCCGGGCTGGCGGCATTCCCGCCCGTGTTGTTCGCGGCGCTCCGCTACGACATCGCGGGCGTGCTCATGCTGGGATACGCAACACTGGTGACCGATCCGCTCCCACGGGACCGGCGAGATCTGGCGACCATCGCCGTCGGGGCGACGCTGTTGATCGCCGGCTATCACACGTTGCTGTTCGTCGGCGAACTGTCGACCACGAGCGCGGTCGCCGCGATCCTGGTCAGCCTTTCACCGGTGCTGACGAGTGGCCTGGCACGGGCCATTCTCCCCGAGGAACGGCTCTCGATCGTCGGCATCGGGGGCCTCTTCCTCGGATTTCTCGGCGTAATCGTCGTGGCTCGACCGGCTCCCGCGAACCTGCTCTCAAGCGACGTACTCGGGAAAACACTGATCGTGGGAGCGGCACTGTCGTTCGCGGTCGGGAGCGTCCTGACCCGCCGGCTCGACGCCGACCTCCCGATCGAAGCCATGGAGGGATGGTCGATGGTCGGCGGCGCGATCCTGATGCACGGCCTCAGCCTCGCGACGGGCGAGTCAGTGGGTGCGATCGACTGGTCCCCGCGGGCGGTCGCCGCGCTCGGGTATCTCTCGCTCGTCGCGAGCGCCATCGGCTTCCTGCTTTACTTCGACCTGCTTGACCGTCTCGGTCCCGTCGAGATCAACCTCGTCTCCTACGTCGCGCCGGTTTTCGCCGCACTCACCGGTTTCCTGTTCCTCGGCGAAGCGCTGGCGCCGGCGACAGCGGTCGGTTTCCTCCTCATCGCTGTGGGGTTCGTGGCGATCAAACGCGACGGTATCAGGGCGGCGCTGGATGGCCGGTCCGATCAGCGGCGGTAGGCGTGGCCGACGTACAGCGCAAAGACGTTGAGGGCAAGGAGGGCGAGAAAGGCCATCGCGGTCGTCGGGCGCTCGAGGCCGGAGACGATCAGCGGCAACTGGACGAACGGCAGGGCGATCGCCGTCCAGAAGGCGACACCTCTGACCGGTTCCAGCAAGGGACGCCGGTGGGTCGCCGAGTCGGCAGCCTGTGCGTCAGCGGGCGGTCCAGTTTCAGTGATTGAGGGCGTTGAACTTGACATGGGGGACACCGTCTGATAGATAACCCATGGTATGGACAACCCATATAACCTCCAGAGCCTTCGCCTTGTTTCGACCCGTTTTACCCCCGTCAGACGCGGAGCAGACACCTTTTATAACGGTTTTAGAACCACTAATTCGTTTTATTGTCTGCTCTCAGGTAGTTTCAACGAATCGGGCCGCGGACCGAAACGACGACAGGTTACGGGAAGCGATCTCGTCCGAACCCGTCACGTCGGGAAACCCGTCAAGCCAGGATGTCCGATGTATTATATATTTCACATATGACTATATAGTTGATATTTTCCGCGCTGAAGCGCGAAGGCCTTGACTCGATCTGCCGCAAACATCGGGCGTCAGCGACGCGGACCACACCGCGGTGGATGTCACGTGGGCTCTGCCAGTCCGCTCTGTCTTCCGAGTAGCTCTCGGGAGAGGAGATATCTAGCACAATTATCCACAATGTTTGTCGATCGGATTACCTAAATAATTCCGGTATCTATGACGAATAGAGAGGTCGATATCAGGATGGTTGGGCCCGATTTTGTCCGGCGTCCGCGGTGTATCGTCCAGCCGGTTGAGTGGTGGAAATCCCTGAATAGAGGTTGGAAAGCCGTTTTATTGGGTATGATCGTTCTCCTCGCAGTCCTGATTTTCTGACCGATACATAAAATAATTTATTGTACACAAAATGGGCGACATACTGTGACACGGTCTCTCGTTCGTATGGTTCCCGGCGTGGTGTTGCTCGTACTCGGTGGCGGGATCGCACGTCTGCTGGCAACGACAGTCCTGCCGATCAGTGAACTGATCGTGGCGGTCGGACTCGGCGCGCTTCTCGCGAATACGATGGGCGTACCGGAGTGGGGAGCGGACGGCACCGCGACACACAAACTCTGGCTCGAAACCGGGATCGTCCTCATGGGCGCACGGATCGCGATCGATCAGCTGTTGGCCGTCGGACCGTCACTGCTGGTGTTCATCGTCGGGTTTCTGACTATCAGTCTCGTGATCGTTGAAGTGATCGCACGCAACGTCTTTCGGATCAACGAACGGCTGGGCTCGCTGCTGGCGGCAGGGTACTCCGTGTGTGGTGTTTCGGCTATCGTCGCCGTCTCGGGCGGCATCCGGGCAAAGAGTGAACAGATCGCCTACGCCGTCGCGACGATCCTGCTGTTCGACGCCGCCACGCTGGCGGTGTATCCGGTCGTCGGACGCGTCCTGAAGCTACCGGACATCGTCTTTGGCACCTGGGCGGGCATCAGCATGGTATCGACTGGCCCCGTGGTCGCGGCCGGTTTCGCCTATTCGCCACAGGCCGGGGAATGGGCCACCGTAACGAAACTCGGCCGGAACGTTTTCATCGGCGTCGTCGCCGTCCTCTATGCCATCTATTATGCCCGGAGACACGACGACGGTCGGGCGGAAGGCATCAGTTGGCGCTACCTTTGGGAGCAGTTCCCGAAGTTCGTCGTCGGCTTCGTCGTAATGGCGACAGTTGCGAGTCTCGGATGGCTCTCTTCGAAAGACGTGGCGCTGCTCAAGTCGGGATATCAGGGGTTGTTCCTCGTCGCGTTCGTCGGTCTCGGCATGGAAATCGACCTCCGGGAGATGCGATCGACCGGGATCAGACCGGTCTTCGTCGTTCTTTCGACATTGCTCGTCGTCAGCGTACTGTCCCTCCTCGCCTCGATCGTCCTGTTCGGCTGATTCCCATCCTGGCGTCCCTCTGTTGGTTTTGCTATGCCAAAACCTGACAACGAAATCAAAATAGACAAGGTAGCCCGAATCCCATAGATATTTCGAACAAATGTTGCTCTGCGTTCCCAGTCGCGACGACGGTACGCTCGGGGCATCGATCTCCCAACACTTCGGACGAGCACCGAACTACTCGGTGTACGATTCCAATACCGAGAAGGTCGGGGTGATCGACAACGACGGCCAGCACCACGGCGGCCGTCGAGCGCCACCGAAGATCATCGCCGAGACGGGCGCGGACGCGCTGATCGTCGGCAATCTCGGCCAGCGGGCAGTCGAACGCTTCGACGCGATGGATATCGAAGTCTACTGTGGGGCCGAGGGAACCGTCAGCGAGGCTATCGAACAGTTCGAGGCAGGCGACCTCGAGGCGGCGACGCCCGACGGGTCGTACTGTGAGGGCCACAGTAGTGATGGCGGTCACGGCCACGGGGACCACGGACACGATCACAGCGAGGACGATCACGACCACCATCACGACGCAGACGACCACGGGCACTCCCACGACCATTAAGGTGGATGTGAGACGGAATGAGATCTGCCACCAACGGGGCAGACGACGAGGAATACCCTGAAGAGTCGCCGTTCACGGCAGACGCAGTCCGGGCGATTTCCTCGGCAAAAGACGAACCGGACTGGATGCGTGACCGTCGTCTGGATGCACTCGAGACGTTCCGGGGGATGTCGCTTCCGGAGGACTGGCCCAGACAGCCCGATCTGTCAGTGCCCGATCTCGAGGCGATCGAGCCATATCTCCGGCCGGACGTCGACGTCGATTTCGACGACGGGGACTACGAGGCCGAACGGGACGCCGTGCGGAAGACGATAGACCGTCTCGGTGTCCCCAAGACCGAGCGCGAGGCGTTGGCCGGCGATGGCGCCCAAATCGAATCTGAAGTACTCTACCATCGCCTCGCGGATCGATGGGCGGATGCGGGCGTCGTCTTCTGTAGCATGGACGAGGCCGTCCAGAACCACCCCGATCTCGTTCGCGAGCACTTCATGCAGGCGATCGATCCGGACGAACACGCCGTGGCGGCCTTACACGCCGCCTTCTGGTCCGGGGGCTCGTTCCTGTACGTCCCTGAAGGCGTGACGGTCGACGTTCCGGTTCACGCCTACTTCCGGATGACCGAACCCGGGGCAGGGCAATTCGCTCACAACCTGTTGATCGCCGAGGCAGACAGCGAGGTCCAGTACATCGAGGGCTGTTCAGCGCCGACGTTCACCGCCACGAATCTGGACTGTGGCGCCGTCGAGGTGTTCGTCGGCGAGAACGCCCACGTCCAGCACTCAACTGTCCAGAACTGGTCGCACAATACCTACAGCCTCAACGTGGATCGGGCCGTCGCCGAAACGGGCGGCCGGATGGAGTGGCTCTCGGGGATGCTCGGATCGGGCACGACGATGCTGTACCCGTCGACGATCCTTCGCGGGCGCGGAGCGAGTGCGAACCAGATCACGGTCACGTTCGCCGAGGGCGACCAGGACCTGGACACGGGCGCGAAGATCTGCCACGAAGCCCCCGAGACCACGGCCACGATCGAGGCGAAATCCATCAGTCAGGACGGCGGCCGGACGAACTTCCGGGGACTCGTCCGGGCCCTCGATGATGCCGAGGATATCGCGACGACGGTCGAGTGCGACGCGCTGATGTTCGACAGCGAGTCGACCAGCGACACGATGCCTCACATCGAGGTCGAAGGCGACGAGACGACGGTGGCACACGAGGCAACCGTCGGGCGGATCGCCGACGAGGATGTCTTCTACCTTGAGAATCGGGGTCTCGACGAGGACGACGCCAAACAACTGATCGTTAGCGGATTCATCGAACCGTTGACCGAGGAACTTCCAATCGCCTACGCCTCGGAGTTGAACCGATTGATTGCCCTCGAAATGGAGGGCAGTCTGGGATGATCCGACGCCAACTTGGCAGTGAGTCAAGGGCGAACCTCACGCGCGGGACCGACTATCGAATCGACACACTACGACACGATGACAACAGTAACGATACTCGCCGACAACGAAGTACAGGGCTCACGGCCGAAAGGGCTGCGCGCCGAATGGGGATTTTCGGCCGCGATCGACGACCTGCTGTTCGACGTGGTCGCCGACCCGCTCGATGTCCCGAATGGTCAGCAGGAGGCGGGACACGTCGGCCATCAGCTGCTCGATCTCGGCCTCGCTGGATTCGGCGTCGATCTCGCGCTCGATGAGGTCACGCACGACCGTCTCGGAGGCGGCCTCACAGCGTTCGTCCACCTCGTCGTCGATGTCGGCGATAGCGTAGCACTGGTCGGCGTTCTCGTCGCCGTAGGCTTCCATGGCGTTTTCCACCATCTCAATCGTCACATCGGCGACGTCCTGAATGTCGACCTCGGGGTACACATCGCGTTCAGCAGTGAGCGAGTACTCGCCGAGGTTCGTGGCGAGGTCACCGATACGTTCGAGGTCGGTGATGATCTTGAACGACGCGGCGATAAAGCGGAGGTCGGACGCGACCGGTTGTTGCAGCGCCAGCAGGTCGATACAGTCCTGCTCGAGGTCGAGATACAACTGATTGATCTCGTGGTCGCCCTCGATGACCTCCCGGGCCATCTCCTCGTCTTTCTGTTCGAGCGCGTCCAGGCCAAGCCGGAGCCGCTCGAGGACGATCTCTGACATATAGAGGACGTCCTCGCGAAGCGAGTTCAGCCCCTCCTGATAGGAATCGCGTGGCATAGTCCGGAATGTGCTGGTGGCATGCATCAGCCTTTCCCTTCTCCCAATATCTCCCGATACTGACCGGCGTGACGGTGGGGAAACGAGTGCTATTATGGGAATAGCGAACTCGACGGCGAGAAACGCTACTGTGACACTGCCTCGGCGTCGTCACGGGGACGGATTTCCAGAGTTGTCGCGTCCCCGAGGGCCGTTCCGCCCGTGACGCGCTCGACGCGCAACACCACGTCCTGTGGCGTTGCGCAGCCACAGCTTACGAACTCGGCCCACTCCTCGCCGACGGCCACCGGTCCGCCGTGCGCGCGTCGGAGGTACTGTTGATAGGTGTCCCCGCGCAGTTCGTCGACTATCCACTCGGTATCGACGCCGGACCACGGGTCCTCGCCGCCAGTACTTGGGGCAAACGAGAGCACGATACGGTCCGCAACAGAAGCCATAGACTAGCTGAGGCGGGAGCCAGTCTTAATCCCTTGGGCGCAACTGTGCTGTCTTGCTACAGTTTATTGTTGACCGCTTCCAGGCAGTCGGCCTCGACGAACACCACGACGTGATCGCCGGGTTCGATGACCGTGTCACCACGAGGGATGACCAGTTCGCCGCCGCGGCTGATGGCCCCGATGACCACGCCGGTCGGCAGTTCCTGCACCGATTCCTGGATCGGCCGGCCCGCGAGAATGCTGTCGGTGGATACCTCGATTTCCAGCACCTCGGCGCGGTCGGATTCGATGATGGCCACTTTCGTCGCGTCGTACTCCCGGGTGAACCGCGTAATCTCCTCGGCGGTCGTCTCGCGGGGATTAACGGCCACATCTACGCCGACGGCCTCGAACAGGTCGACGTACTCCCCTGAGTTAACGACAGCGACAGTTCGCTCTGCCCCGAGTCGCTTGGCCAGCAGCGTCACCAGGAGGTTCTTTTCGTCGCTGTCGAGCGTCGCAACCACGGCGTCGGCGTCGGCGACGTGTTCCCGTTCGAGAAACTCTCTGTCGGTCGCGTCGCTCTCCAGCACGGTGGTTCCCTGCAGGTCCTCCGCGAGTTCGCGTGCCCTGTCGTGGTCCTGCTCGACGAGCCGCGGTTTGATTCCGCGATCCTGGAGCAGTCGAGCGGTGTGGTAGCCGACATCGCTCCCGCCAATGATGAGGACGTTTTGGGTCGCATTCGACTCCGGCGCGATTTCGGTCGCGAACAGGCGGACACTCTCGCGGCTGCCGATGACGACGATATCGTCGCCTGCCTTGATGACCGTCTCCCCGCGCGGGATGATGACCTCGTCGTCGCGCAATACGGCGGCGAAGGTCAGGGACTCGTAGCGGTCGGCCTCTGCGACGGTCAGGTTCGTGATGGGACTGGATTCACGCACTTCGAACTCCCCCATCTGGACCTGCCCGTCGACGAACGTTTCCACGTCACGAGCGCCGGGAAGCCCGATGACACGGGCGATGTTCTCCGCGGTGAGCAGGTTCGTCGCGACCATGTGGTCCACACCGAAGGCCCCCCTGGATTTCTCCCAGGTCCGGAGGAACTTCGCGCTCTTGACGCGGGAAATCGTGAACGGGTCGGCGGCCGTTACCGCCGTTCCGCAGGTGACGATGTTCGTCTCGTCGTCGTCGGTACTGGCGATGAGTACGTCGGCTTTCTCGATACCGGCCTCCGAGAGCGTGTCGAGTTCCGCACCATCCCCCTCGACACCGAGTACGTCGGCCTCGTACATCAGCGCTTCAACACGGTCAGGGTCGATATCCACGACGGCGACTTCGTGGCTTTCTGCGAGGCTCTCGGCGATGTTCGAACCGACCTCGCCCGCGCCGACGATTACGATATACACGGCTGCGCCTCCGCCTGGTACATGTGCATCTGCTTTCCACCGATGGGTCAAGTGTATTTTCATCCGGGCAGCGAACGGCGGGCCCGCCACGTCGCGGCAGACAAGCGCCTGAACCCGGTCGTGAATACGTACTAACGGGCCAAGTCGAGATGTAGCCGTCGAGCCTCTCAGGTCTCGTCTCGGAGCGGCACGTCTAACCAGGGACAGAGGGCTGACCGACGTTGGAACCGTTCAACCGCATCGAACGATTCTTTCGTCTCTTCGATTGCCTTTCGCATACTGGCATAGTCGGTCATACACACTTCGTCTGTCTACCCACCGTTTGATTATGTGGTTCTTTACGCCCGCTATCTGTCCGGTAGACGCGCACTTCTGTCGGCCGCTCGTTCCGGTCTATTCGTCGACCCCACCTCGGCGACTGTGCCCCCAACAGCTACTCTGATCTCTCGACTGCGGCCCTCTCCAGCACGCAACGGGCGCTTGGCGGAACGCTCGCTGTGGTAGCAGGTGACTACTAACCCGTCGCTGTTCGATGTAACTGTCGCTTCCCGCTACACGGGCGGGCTTAGTAGCGAATTGTGGAGGTGGATGTGGACGCAAGCACGAGTACGAGAAGGTGAACCGCAACGAGTCCGAAAAGCAGTGCCGTCCTGACCGCCGGTGGACTCACAACTGCGACCGCACCTATCGCCACCGTCAGGATACTTGCGACGGTACCGGCTCGAATCCTATCGCTCGACTGTTCCTCGATTGTGCGGGACGCTTCGAACTGGTCTCTGATAGCGTCGAATCTGGGTCCCTGCCCGACCCGCTTTCGGTCTTGGTCGTACTTGACCAGCCCGACAGCGTCGAGCTTGGGCAGGTGTGTCTGGCAGAGTGAAATGTACACGCTGTCGTAGAGTTCGTCACTATCGGTCTCTGCATCAGCGACCACACGCGCCACCTGCCGGCCCAGTGCACTGACAGACAACTCCGTCTCGTGTTCGGCGAGACAGTGCAGGCATGCGCGGCGGCGCTCATTACCGAGGATATCGAAGACCGTCGCGTCGTTGAGGCCGTCCTGGTCTGGGGACACAGTCGTCTCCCCGTCGTCGAGAGTTGCGTCGAGTCCGACTGTCGGTAGCATGCGTTATCGCCCTCCGGATGTACCGCTGTGTGCACGCATCTGTCCAGTGCGAGCTTACGACTCTTGGTTGAGAGCGGTCCGTAGACGGTCAGCGAGCGATTGCGGGGTCAGTGCGAGCCGATGGCTCAGCGCCAGCGCTACAAACACCACGCTCACGACGAGCGCGACTGCGACGCCTGGCACTGCGGCCCCGCTGAGTGCGAGGCCACCAACTGCGACCAATGTGGCACACGCGGTCCCGAGATACCGTCTGGACCACCGTTCATCGACAGACGTGTGAGCCCCTGGCTGGTCGGAGTCAGTGACAGCCTCGGTCGACGGCCTCGACTCCGAAGCAGGCGTCGACAGGAGCGATGGTTCCTCGTCAAGATACCCGTCGAAGGAGTCCGCGAGTGCGGTCGCTTCGACGAGTCCGCGGTCCTGATTGTAGTTGATGACGCCCGCATCGTCCATCTTCGGGAGGTGGGACTGATACAGCGCGATGTAGACGCGCTGGCGCTGTTTCGAGCGGAGCGAGTCGACCGTCGTGTCGTGTTCCAGTGCCGCGATGTGTTCGGCGATATCGCTCATATCGGCCGGCTCATCGCCGGGGTGCTCGTGGAGGTACTTGAGGACCAGGCGGCGGCGACGACACTGGAGGACGTGGAAGAGGTCGTCGCGGGTGAGTTCGTCGTCCGACGTGGACTCCGCAGACGACGACTCCTCTGTCGCGGACTCCTCGGTCTCCGTTGTCGTGGGTTCGGAAGTCGTTTCAGCTATCGACATGTTCGCTTCTCCCTTTTCCAGCATCCGACATATACCGGGTCGACTGTTCCGCCGATTGCGACTGTTTCACCGATTTAACGGGTCGATAATGGCCGACTTACTCAGGACAGTGCACGATAAAACGGTGTCCTGAAGGGCTTTTACACCGATTTATCGGGGTTCCGGGGCAGGAAACTTGTTCCATCACTGTTTCACACAGCATACCGAATTGTTTCATCACTACGACGGTGAATAATGTCTGCAGAAAGACATATTCGCAGCTGCGGCAGGCGTTGTATATCGGGCTGCTTCTGCCGTTTGTTGGAGGTAGAACGCTCAGAAGGCGGAAAGTATCGTTTCTCTGTGTCTGCCGACTATAGCTGTGGCTTCAGCCGCGACTGCTGTGACGGTGACGAACAGTTGCACTCGACGGAAACGCACCCCAGAAACGCCGGGAGTGAACAGTGATGTCACTACCGACCCCGCTGTCTGGGCCGTGAACCGGCTTATCCGCCGGGCGTCGGCGGCTTGATGTCGTCCGCGTGGGGCGAGTTCGCGGCTGCGGGTTTCGCCCGCTCCAGACAGATGAGGTTTTCACGGCCGAGACGGATCTTCACGACTTCGTCGTCGTCGACCATCTTCGAGAGGAGGCGGCTGACCTTCGCTTTCGACCAGTCCGTCGCCTCGACGATGTCGGTCTGGTGCATGCGGCCGCTCTCGGTTTGCAGCATCAGCTTCACGAGCCGCTCGTCGGGGATGAACTCCCGGTCGGCTTGCCCGAAGGCTTCAGCCGCGGTGTCCGCGTCGATACTCGCGCTATCGGACTTCGTCCCGTCCGTGGCTTCGATTTCACGGTTGATCTCGATGATCTCCCGATCCAGTTCGAGGCGGCGATAGATGAACAGTCTGGCCGCCGCGGAGAGCCCTGTGATCCAGCCACGCCTGATCCCCACAACTGTCAGTCCGATCCCGACGAGGAACCCGAGAAGCGAACTCGTGACCCACGCGGGCGTCAGCGCACTGTTCGGGTTCGTTCCCCAGGCGATTTCCTGCCGGTCGGTCAGGAAGTCACCGTCCGAATCGGCCGCGAGCGGGTCCGTTCCGAGGTCCGAAACCTCTCGCCCGTCGCTGAGACCGTCGGCGTCCGTATCAGCGGTGGTTGGAGACGTGCCAGCCGCCAGTTCCGTGCCGTCATCGAGGCCGTCACCGTCCGTATCGCTCTCTGTAGGTTCGGTCCCTGCCTCGAGCTCTGCCCCATCTGCTACCCCATCTCCGTCAGTGTCTGCGACCGTCGGGTCCGTGCCGAGGGACAGCTCCCGCCCGTCTGCGACTCCGTCCTCGTCAGTATCCGCCTGAACGGGGTTCGTGCCGATCTCCAGCTCTCGACCGTCGACGACCCCATCGTTGTCCGTATCCGCGTCGGTCGGGTCGGTCTCCCCGGACGCCTCTCGCTGGTCAGACAGCCCGTCGCCGTCGGTATCAGCGACAGTCGGGTTCGTCCCGAGAGCCAGTTCACGTTCGTCCGAGAGCCCGTCGCCGTCCGTGTCGACCTGTCGCGGGTCGGTGCCCTGTTGAATCTCGGTCCTGTCGGCGACACCGTCTGCGTCAGTGTCCACGGCCGTCGGGTCCGTCCCCTGCTGGTGGACCTCCGCACCGTCCGACAGGCCGTCGCCGTCGGTGTCGGCTTCAGTGAGGTTTGTCCCCTGAGACACCTCGTTGCTGTTGTTGAGCCCGTCGCCGTCAACATCACCAGCGCGCTGAATCGGCTGCAGAGATACCGAACGCGTATCCAGCGTGGCATCTGAGCTGGTGTTGTAGAGAGAGACAGAGAGATCATCGAGTCCCGCAGTTCCGGGGGTCGTGAGGGTTGCAGTCCCGTTCGGGCTGACTGGTGTACACGTCGTCGAACCGTTCGCGAGCGCACAGACCGAGAGATCTTCTTGCGGCGAACTGACGGCCACGGACAGTCGATAGGTACTGGCACGCTCGCCGTCTATTTGTTCCCAGACGTAGGCGGTCCCGTTCGGCCCGTTCCCGACTGCCTGGGTGGGTTCGGCCGACTCGATCACTGGCTCAGTTTCGTTGACTGTTGCCGTGTACTCAGCGTACTGCCCGCCGTCCGTTGCGGCAGCGACACCTGCGGAGACAGACGCGACTGTCAACAAAAGGAGGAAAGCGCAGATCCCGCTCACGATTCGGTGTCTCATACAGTACGGGTGTCACAGCGGAGCAATATCCTTTTTGGCCCATAAATACATTGTCACTTCGTGGCACACTTGAAAATCCAATGACACGCCCGCGGATCCACCACTCACTCCTCGGATAGTCCGAGCTCCGACCCGATGACCTGGTCCATCCCGCGCCGAATCCGCTGTGACATCGCCGATGGGGAGATATCGAGCTTGTCCGCCAGTTCAGCCTGCGAGATCCCGCGAGGCACGTCAAAATACCCCTCCTTGTGGGCCGTCTCAAGCGCGACTTGCTGGTCTGCGGTCAGCCCGCACGCGCCGGCATTTGCTTCGCCGGTCGTCCAGTACAGCCGATCGAGTCTAAACGTAATGTCCCGTTCCGAGCACTCGGAGCGGAACTGCGACAGCGCCGACCGCGACCGAAACTGTGCGTGTACCAGCCACTGCCCTCCTGTGCCTTCCATGTCGAACACCCGACCGCCAGCGCGGACGAGCGACGGCGTGACTCGAACTGCGCTGTCTGCCACCTCGATCCGGTAGACGCGGCTCGTCTCCGTCCAGTCTAATACGGCCGGGTCACACACCGTGCTATCTCTCTCCAGTTCTGTCTCGAACTGATCGAGCGTCTCTCCCGCAACCGCTATGACTAGGAAGCTCGACGCCCCATCATCGACCATTTGCTCCGGACGGACGGTCACGTCCGGACTGCTCTGGATCGCATCCGTCAGAATCAGCTCCGGATGACTCAGACACAGGTCGACGCCGAGGCTTTTCTCGCGTGCCGTCCCATCTGTCTCCGATGGGCTGGCCGGACCGTACCCGGCGCCATCGACTGGCTGGTCCGCCTCGGCCGTCGACCCCTGGTCGCCGGTGTTGCTCATACGGATTCTAGACGAATTGCGCACAAGGCCATTACCACTATACGGATAGTGTCTGAAAATCGAGAGGCTATACTGATAGCCACAATACGGGTCGGTTATGCTTCACCTCTGCGTAAGTCTTTCATCGGAGGGTGAGTACAATCGGGGAAACGCTCTCACACCTCCGGAATATATCTGTAATATGGGCGACCCAGCGTGTTATCGCGACTACTGCCCGGCCTGTGATGCAGAGCTTACCATCACCGACGGTGAGTGTCCGGACTGTGGCACGAGACTAGAATCTCACGAGTCATAGAGACTATTGAAACGCGGATTGACGTTATCAATAGTCAGTAAGCAGTGGTTGATACAGAAACAATATAGCAATGAAACAGTTCCCGTCGATTCCACGCGTCGAGGATGCCCCTGACGATCTCTTTGAGGAGGGACACCTGTGGATTCTGGAGAAGGTCGACGGGGCGAACATGCGCTTTCAGTTGCAGCAGTCAGGGCTTCTCCACTTTGGCGACCGGAGCCATGTCTACGACGACCCCGACGCGATTCCAGAGCCGTACCGCCATGCCGTCCGACACATCCGCGACAACCTCGACCGAGACGCGCTCCGGCGGGCCGTTGACGACGTCGAGATGTACGTTTTCTTCGGCGAAGCGATGCACCACCATACAATCGACTACGACTGGGAGCGCACGCCGTCGTTTCTCGGCTTCGAGGTCTGGTCAACGGCGGATGGCCGGTTCCTCTCGCCGGACGCTGTCGAGGGGATTTTCGACCGGCTCGGTCTCCAGCCCGTCAACGCCGTCGAACGCGAACGACGGGCACAGGAGTTCGATCCGGCCAGTTACGAGATTCCGCAGTCGGCGTGGTACGACGGGCCAGCCGAGGGCGTCGTGATCCGGAACAAGCGCGGCGGCCGGGCGAAACTGCTTCACTCCGATTTCCAGGAGGTTGCGGAGGAGGTCCCGGTCGACGGCGATGCTGAAGCGCTGGCCCGTCGGTACGCGACGCAGCAGCGGTTCGGAAAGCTCGCTGCCAAACTGGAAGATCACGAGCAGGCAGTGACCATGGAGACGCTCTACGAGCGAACGATTGAGGACATTGTCCGGGAAGAGCACAAACGGCTCTACCACGGCTCGGACCCGGTCGATATGCAGGCGTTTCGCTCCGAAGTCGCGGCGCTGACGCGAGCGTTTCTCGATGAGTCATACGAATGACTGTTGTCGTGGCCCCCGGTGCTCTCGTATTTTCAATGTGCTGTGCCAAACGCTTTTGCGACGGCTGATAGTACATGAGTGTCATGATTGACCTCCCGTGGGGCCGTGGTAGCAGCAATGACTCTGGCACTGAATCTTCGGATAATCACCCGGATGCGGTTGTAGTCTGTGAGTTCCAGGACGGCATCCTCGCGGTCTACGAAGACTATGTCGCGATTACGCGCGTCAATCGCTCGAATTTCAACGACCGAGAGATTCCAGTCGAGGAGATTACTGGCGTCGACTATGACGGTGGCATCACCATCGGTTACATCCAGATCGAGCAGGTCGACATCCCGGTCGAAAGCGGCGGCCTGCTGAGCGACCCAGTCAATCCGAACACGCTACACTTTGACCGCGATGGCCGAGAATGTGCGAAAAAGGCTCGTGATGCGATTCTGGAGCGAGCGCGAGGGTAGTGTGGAACAGGCTGCTGAGTGGCTTTTCCGATAACCATCCGATACAGTCTCCAGTACGGGTATGATCTGTGTATATATGAGGACGTGGAAAAACGACGGGTCGGCGGCCGTGGACAGGTCACGTTCCCGAGGACGCTGCGCGAGAAGTTTGATATTAGTGGCGGCGACGAAGTAGCAATTCACGAAGTATCTGTGAAGATCGTTATCGAGAAACCTATCACTCGAGAAGATCTTGCAGCCGGGTATCGTGCGCGAGGCGATCGGCTTCGAGGCCACAATGAGGAAATGGCTGAGATGCCACAGGAGGCCGACGAACATCTCGGCGACATTCCGGGGTGGGAATAGGTGGACGTTCGTCAAGGCGACATCGTGATTGTTGAGCTCGACCCGACGAGAGGATCTGAGCAACAGGGGACGCAACCGTATCTTGTCGTCCAGAACAATATCGGGAACAAAAACGCACCTACGACGATTATTGTCCCGTTCACAATATCTTTCAACGACGAGCGGTGCCCGTTCGAAGTACTCGTGACGGCCGAGAAAAGCCACCTTCGGGAGGATTCCGTTGCGATGCGTAGTCAGATTCGAACCGATTCGCTGGGGTATCTGCGATATCTTGTCGACAGTCTCCCAGAGGAGGCAAGCACTATTTTCGACCGCGCCGAGGCCGGACTGGACGTGCTGTACGCACCGGATGTCGTCATCGTCGAGACGCTGTACGAGGTGGCGTTTGGCGGCGAAGTCGCAGGTGTGCCGCTTCAGGGAAACCCGAACGATGTGTATCGCCGAACTGTGACGAACGGCCCTATCGACGTGGTCGCTCTCGACGAGCACGCGATGGCAATCTACGCGAGCCTTGCCGAGTTCTACGAAGCAGAACTCCACGTCGTCAGTCGGAGAGTGTCTCAAGCTTCTGTAGAATCTTTGTGTAGACAGCAGGCGCACAGTACCAACCCTCGTCGATCATCGCATCGATGATGGTGCGTGCATCGTCGTTGCTAATCGCGCCCTGTTTCGTGCATTTCAGGACGAGAAATGCTGTACCCCGTGTGGTGATTCCCTCGGCGGCTGCAACGTCTCGCCCGTACGTCTCATCCATTACGGCAACACCATTGTGGTCGTCAGCACAGGCGAGAACAGCGGCGTCAGCGTCACTAAGATCGCTATTTCCCTGGTGCCGCGAGTAGAGTGGGGTTGCCCCAACCGAGATAACCTCAAACCTGTTGGCTTCGACGCTACGTTCGATCCGACGGGCATCCGGATAACCCGCTTCGAGGCCGGTGGTAACGACTTCTTCATAGACGCGTTCGGGGAGGACACATGGTTCCTCAACCTGTTCGATGAGTGAGAGCTGGCTAACTTTCCCGAGGTAAATAAGCGGTGTCGCGTCGAAGACCCACATTCACAGTGCCTCAAGATCGGCTTCGAGATGATCGTCTGCGACCCAGGTGATATCACGCTCCTTGGCGAGTTGAGCAAAGTCCCAGACGGACATTCCTGCCATTTCAGCCGCCCTGCTGAACGTGATGGACCCGGCTGCAAGCTGGTCGAGGGCCTGTTCGCGACGCCACTCGTCGAGCCCCTCCGAGAGGAGTTTTCGAACGGCTGTACTCCGGTCGAGGTTCTCCTCATCGAGATACGCGTCGAGTTCGGCTTCTAACTCGTCGGGTACTCGTGTAGAGATCGTTCCCATACTGTTTACATTGTTTGCAACGTATACAAGTGCTTTGGTGCGTCCACTGATATGGACGAGTTGTGCTAGGCGAAGAAAGCGGCGTGAATGGACAGATGGCCCGATTAGCGATGTGAAGATGGCTACCGTGCTGTTAAGACTGTCAGGATTGTAAGGTCTGATAGCACAATGTCGGCCGACAAACGCATTCCAGTCACCGAAGAGACCCACAAAGAACTACACGAACTCAAGGACCCGGGACAGACATACGACGAACTGCTTCAAGACCTCGCTCGACAGCGTCGCCGTGAGGAACTCGAAAATCGTTTCAGAGATATTGAAGAAGCCGATTCTGAGGATCTGACTGCGCTTGAAGATGTCTGAGTACGACGTGCTGTTGAGCGACGATGCACGTACCTTCCTCGAAGCTGCCGATGAAAAGACAACACGTATTTGTAAAGAAAAGCTCGGATATCTCGCCGCAAACCCGTATCCCGGTCAGGGTCGCGGAAATAAAGAGAACTGCCTATCGACGGCCGCCGACACCGTTACGGGATGCATATCTCCCGGACGTACACAGCCTTCTACACGATTGTGAACTGCTCCGGGGTCAAGCCCCGGAGCTTCTTCCCGTGGATTGGTCGGACACACCCGACACACCCTCGGTCTGGTGGCCTCCAGCGGTGTGGTGGGTCACGGTCGGGCCGTCCACAGACCCCGATGCCTGCCGTCGCATCTCCCACTTCTGAACCTGCAGGAGTGTGTTGAGAGCAGGCACATTTCTATCGTCTTGTGTTCTCAGCCACTTCTGTGCGACACTGATACCAGCACTACGGTCGGCGTGGTCTTGATGTTCGCATTCGCAGCACTTGAACCGCTTTCCGCTGCGGTTCGCCCGTTCTGTGTGTCCACAGATTGGGCATTGCTGGCTGGTGTACTCCGGGTCAACATCGTCTGATAGAATCCCGTTCCACGCGGCTTTGTAGGTGATGAAGTCCCGAAGTTTGGCGAATGGAAGCGAGTGCAAACGACGGTTCATGCGCGTCCCGTACTCGATGTTGTCTCTCATGTCTCCGAGGTCTTCGAAGACAATCACGGGATTATCGAACCGCTGTATCCACGCAACCACGCGCCGGGAAACAGTGTGTAGCTGATCGTGAACGAACCGCTGTTCCTTATTTCGGAACAGGTCGTTGAACACGGTCTGTCCGGCTTCCTGCATCCGTTTCCGCATCGTGAAATAGCGGTGGCGTTCTTCTTTGATTTCCGGGTAGTCAATAACAACAGAATCTTCGATACCGTGTTCGGTCAGTGCCGCTAGCGCAACACAGTCTTCGTTAATATCGACGCCGATGACCGTTTCTGCCGCCGTTTTCGCATCAACTTCAGCGGTTTCGTTCGTCACGGTAACGTGCAATTCTTCGCGTCCGTTTCGACAGAGTGCTTCGGCAGTGCCAACGTGCCAGTCATCATCTTCGATTGCCTGCCTGAGCAGGCCGAACTGGTCTTGCGTGCCGCGAAGCTCGCCTTTGACGTGGTTGTACGGCTTCGCTGAAATGCGGAACCGTACCGTTTCGTCTTCAAGAAAGAGGTTGTAGCCTTCGCCGTAGTTCATCCGCAACGGGAACGCCTCGTGTTTGTACCACGGTCTGCCCCAGTCGTCGTTATCGTAGTAGTTCTCCAAGGCACTGAAACCTTTGTTGATGATACGCTGTGCGGTGTTTTGCACGAGGTCGGCGTTCTGTTCGACAATATCCTCGATTTCGGTCCAGTCCCAGCCCTCGTAATTGAGGCGTAGCACCTCGTTGAACACGCGGCGACACTCTATACGGGCGTCGTGAAGCAGGCTCTCGTTGTCACTCTGCACGTCTAGCGGAAACACGAGTGTCTTGGTAAGAGCCTGTGTCTGGGTCATTCGTCGTCGTTCTCGGTTGGTTCTGAGGTTCGGACGACTTTCACGTCGGATCCACGCCAGCGTTTTGGAACGGTGACATGGGCGCTGTTTCCGAACTCCTTGACTTCACCATCAAGGACTTCTTCGCCGTTGATTTCAAATCGATTCCCCATACAAATGTATATACTTTGGATATACTTAAATGTAACGGAGTTTGGCCACTGGAGCGCACGGCCTTCACCCTCGGGGTCAAGCCCCGAAGCACTCGACCTGTTCCGCCTGTAGAACGGCGGTTCGGAGAGCTACAGGCTGTTGTTCTCGCTGTCGAATGGAACGACGGGCGACCTATTGGACTCGAGCAGTCTGCCACCGTCGCTGAGTAAAGATTAGGTGTTCGAAAGGTATTCAGCCACGTGGCGGAGTGGCGCCTGGAACGCAGTCCTGGTGCCACGAACCATGTCTAAAAACGAATGTACGCTCGGAGACGACCCGGGCACTGACGGCACAGCAACTAACCATGCATCGACGGGCGACTCGCTTGAAATCCGGTACAGAGACCGCAGTGGGGTGTGGCGACGGCTGCAGTTCGAACCGCGCCCGGACGGCCCTGGGTGGGACCGGCATGAGGAAGAATGGACTGGCTGTCACTGGCGGCCGGTCGGTCGTGAGACGGTGACGGACCTGTGGTGGCAGAGTAGCGTCAACGGGTGGTGACGTAGCCGACAAAAATCATCTGAAAGGCGTCAAAAATCCGTTGTGTGTAATTAGGCGAATCGAGAGTGGAACGAGCCATCGATGCGTTGACGTAGAACAATCAGTTTCGGCTGTCATTCTGTCCGGCTTGGAGGCGGGCACCGAGGCCGACACAGTGAAGTGAGAGTACGTTTCGTATGCTTTCGATCGGTGACGGAGTCAGAATACATGGAGAGTTGATTTCGTGTGCTTTCTACCCGGTGGTGATGGGGCAATCAGTCCAGAGTGAGAGAGTACGTTTCGTGTGCTTTCCCTCTCTTCCTTGGAGAGATACGAGGATATAACGGATGAGCCAGCGGATCGGTGGAGCAAACCGAGGTGAGCGCTCAACACCCCACCGTGTCGAGTGTTCTTCGAAAGAATCCAAGATAAGTCACACGACACACCCCACCGTGTCAAGTGTTCGGCGTGGGTAACTGGATATCTTAATGCCCCACCCCACCGTGTCGAGTGTTCTTCGAAAGAATCCAAGATAGGTCACACGACACACCCCACCGTGTCAAGTGTTCGACGTGGGTAGCTGGATGTCTCCATGCCCCACCCCACTATTCCGAATATTACTCTTGATTGCTATCGGTGAAGGGTCATTAAGGGACACTCCACTACGTCAAGTGCTAACCGGCAGACATCGACGAGTTGTATTTTCACACAATACACTTGACGCGGTGGTTTTATACATGCGGGCCGAATCAAATGCATTAGAGGATGGCTACGTTCACACGGGATACGGAAATCTTCCGCAACGAGGACATGCTCCGCGAGGATTATCAGCCGGATTCGATTACCGCTCGCGAAGACGAAATTTCGACGTACATGGCCGCGCTTCAGCCAATCGTCAACGGCGCACAACCTAGAAATATCTTCTTGTACGGAAAAACGGGCGTCGGGAAGACGGCAGTGTCCCGCTATCTATTGAAGCAACTACAGCGAGATACGGAAAACTACGACGATGTCGAACTCTCGCTCTGTTGGCTCAACTGTACGAACCTATCGTCGTCCTACCAAGTTGCAGTCAACCTCGTGAATCAACTGCGACCCAGAGACGACCGGATTAGCACAACCGGGTATCCACAACAGCGTGTGTTCGACATCCTGTACGAGGAACTCGACCATATCGGCGGGACGATTCTCCTCGTGTTCGACGAGATCGACCATATCGGCAGCGACGACGAGATCCTGTACGAGATTCCGCGAGCCCGGTCGAACGGCTACCTCTCGGAGGCGAAACCGGGCGTGATCGGCATCAGCAACGATTTCGGCTTTCGCGACGACCTCTCTCCGAAGGTGAAAGACACCCTTTGTGAGGAAGAGATTCACTTCTCGCCGTACAACGCTCCGGAACTGCGGGCCATCCTCGAAGAGCGAGTGACCGGTGCGATGTACGATGATGCGGTGGATGACGCCGTGATTGCGTTGTGCGCCGCTATCGCGGCGCAGGACACGGGCAGCGCCCGTCAGGCATTGGATATTCTTTATAAATCCGGTGAGATTGCACGGACGAACGGCGAGGAGCGACTGACGGAGGACCACGTTCATCAGGCTCGTGAAAAACTCGAACAGAGCCAGGTCGAACACGGGATGCGTGAGCTGACGAAACATGGGCATCTCGCGCTCGTGGCGATGTTACAGCTCGCGTTCGAGCAGGAGACCCCGGCACGGATCCGTGATGTGTATCCCCTGTATCGACGTATCGCAGAGGGCTCTAATGTCGACCCGCTCGTCCGTCGGCGAATGCATGACCATCTCGCGGACTTGGCGATGCTCGGCATCCTTGGGCGACAGATGAAAAATGAGGGGCGGGCAGGTGGGCACTACTACCAGTACGAGTTCGATGTTGATTTGGATATCGTCGGTGACGTGGTCCGAGATTTCGACTCTATCGCGCTCCCAACGAGCGTGGCGACACAGATCACGTAACCTAGTGGATTCGGTCGAAGTCTGTTCGAGTAGCCCCGAATCATCCTGTTTGAACACTTGACACGGTGGGGTGTAGGAGGATATGGTTCCACCCTGCGTTGGAAAGAACACTCGACACGGTGGGGTGTAGGAGGATATGGTTCCACCCTGCATTGGAAAGAACACTTGACACGGTGGGGTGGGGGTGATGATGAACGTAAGAGGGGCGCGGTCAATATGCAACCGGACAACGCTGCGGAACTGCGAACAATCTTAGAGCATCGTGTGCATCAAGCCTTCGTCGACGAAGCGTGTGACACATCAGCGATCGCGAAGGCAGCGGCGCTCACCGCATAGGACATGGGGAACGCGCGGCAGGCGCTCGATCTGCTCCGCGTTGGCGCGGAATTAGCCGATCAGAACGGTGAGACACCGATGACAGATACGCACATTGAGGCTGCGCGGGAACGAGTACAGCGTGGTCGGATAACAAACAAAATCCGAGACCAAACCGAACACGCGCAGTATATTCTAGAAGCGATCGCAAACCTCCAGACCAGCGGTGAGGTCCCAGCGCGGTCGAAGGAGATCCAACGAACCTACGAGCAGGTCGCTGACTCACATGCGGCCTCGCCACTGTCGACGCTGAAGAGCATTCAAGACCACCTCTCGAATCTCCACATGCTGGGGTTCCTTCGACGACACGAGCAGAACAAGGGGTTGAGCGGTGGGCAGTACTACGAGTATGAACTGGATCTTGATCCGACAATCGTCCTGGAGACGCGAACGGAAATCGCCACACACACCGAGTGAAAGCACACGAAATGTACTCTCTTTCTCGACGAGATCTTTCTCAGACGACTGAGTGAAAGCATACAAAACGTACTCTCTCACTCTACAGCGTCGCCCTCGAAACACCGAAAGCACACGAAACGTGCTCTTTCCTGATTGTGTCTATCAGTAGAGGTGCGTGAGGGCCGACGGCATCGACAACACCCTCACTCTGTGCGCAAACCACACGTTAGCAAACGGATCTCGGTGTTCTGTAGTGGATTTCCCCGAAATAAACGCCGTGATCCCTGTTGTAGGCCCCAGGGTTGTCTCGGTGACTTCATGTATCGATCTCGAAATGGGACGCGATGTACTCCGCGAGGCCGGATTTAGTCGTGTGCAGTTGGCGGTCGCCAGAATCTGCAGGTCATTATCCAGTAATCATAATCTAAAGTATGACCTTCTACAACACCTCCGGCTGAACTGTTTAGATTACTAACTCGGAGCCGTTAGCCCGCGCTCTCACTTCTCGAACGCGTGTATTCACTCGCTGAGAGCGGCTACGGCCGATATATAGAAACGATAATAACTGCTGTGTTGAATAGCGCCCCTGATCCACGGTAAAGCGACACTGATATTGAGATTACCGGCATCAGTCCCTGACGAGCCGACTTAAATTTCGGTCGTCCCGACCAGCACCGCTATTCACCTATGACTCCATGAGAAGCCTGCTAACGCTGTAGCGTGAACAAGGAACCGGGAAGAGAGGAAAGCCGAAGGATTTCCAGTGTCACGAACACGGACCTATGAACGGCCTCACTCCAAGGATGCGGAGAAATGTGCTTCGAGCACGGATAGATGCGTATCCTGTTCACTCTCTTTCCAGCGATATCGCCCAACAAACCAACCATGGAGTACATCGGCATGGATGTCCACGATCGCTACTGCCAAGTAGCGATCTTGGACGACGACACCGACAACCCTGAGGAGTGTCGGATTCGAGCCGAGCGCGCCGAACTCGAAGAGTTCGCGCGCAAGCATGAAGGTGCACAGGCAGCAATCGAAGCCACGCGCAACTACTGGTTCGTCTACGACTGTCTCAAACCAGAACTTGATGTGTCTGTTGCTAACCCACACGAAACGGGTCTTATCGGCGATCAGAAAGTCAAAAGCGATCGTCTTGACGCGAAACGGCTCGCTGTTCTCTTGCGAGTTGACGCACTTGCAACGAGTTACATCCCACCGGACGAGTTCCGCGAAGCGCGGAAACTCGTCCGGCGACGCAAAGCCCTCGTCGATGACCGTACTGCTGCAAAGAATCGTGTTCGCTCCGCTCTCGCAGACCGAGGCATCACCTACGATGGTGATTTGTTCGGTCAAGAAGGGAGGGAGTTCCTCGCCGACGAGGAACTCCCGTTGTCAGCCGCCGATCGTCACATCATCGAGGCTGATCTTGCTGTCATTGAGACGCTCGATGAATAGATCGAGCGTCTCCAGACCGAGGTCGACGAGATTGCTGCAACGTGGGAGGAGACTCAGCTGCTCATGACAATTCCTGGTATCGGCCCCGTCCTTTCTGTGACGATCGTCGCAGAGATTGGAGAGATTGAACGGTTCGACAACAAGAAGCAAGTGGTGAGCTACGCGGGGTTAGATCCACGCGTGCGACAGTCGGGTGAGAAAGAGACGACTGACGCGATTACCAAAGAGGGCCCACCGGTGCTGCGGTGGGGCCCTCGGGCAAGCAGCTCTCAATGTCGTAAAGTATGACTCTTATTTGGGGAACTTTCACACGCGGATGAAAAATCGGAAGCACAATCAGAAAGCACTGGTAGCGACAGCGCGGAAACTACTCGTCTCAATGTACGCGATGCTGACGAAACAGGAGGAGTACGACCCACCCAAGGCCACAGCATAAGACCAGCTAGCGGATAGGTCGCCGCGGGACCGCATCCCGCGGCTTCGAGGGTCGAAGAGCGACTGCTCTGTAGAGACATGTTTCGTGAAGAGAGGCGTCGCTCTGCGTCGCGTCGCTCCGCGTACCTCCCACCTATCTAGTGCCCATCCCTCCGCCGTCCCGCCCACCTCCACGGTCCTGCTCGCTTCGCTGCGCGGGCTTTCGCAGGCAGTTGACGGGGCATGTCACAAACCTCTCCGAGGAACCCAAACCAATATTTACGCAAGCGTGGTTAGTTCAGGTAGCAGGCTTCTCATAGATGGAAACGCTGCTACCTACACAAACCACCGTTTGCGACAAAATAGTTTCGCCGTCTTGTGGTCTGCTGTTCTCCCAGCTGGCAGGCGGCGAATATCTTCAGGTGCAGTGTTGAACGCAAGACAGCGGCGTAATTGAAATTTTGACATGCCGATTTCGGCCAGTATCTACGCTCTGTCGGCACAATCTGAGAGCAGACGATTCAATTTTCAGCTACCTTCTCGGTACGCAAACATCAGATTCACGTCATACCGCACGTAGTGCGAAGTGGACGGTGGCGATGCCTCTCCCGGATACGTCCGGAGAAAGGGCGCAGGCGGCGAGCCCTAACTCGCCGCCTGCGCGAGGTTATGCACGATGCACTTGCGTGTAAGCTCCCGGAACTGGCCGTTCCAGCTCCGGGAGCGGATTTCGTCGCCGTCGTCTTTCAGCATCGCAAACACAGTCTCACTCATTGAGCGCTGGTTGTAGACATCATCGTCAATTCTGGCGTTGTGAGCCTTCTTGAGAGAATTTTGCTCGCAGTGTTTGATCACTGGTCGCGTTGACGCGTCACGACAAGCTTCCCGAAGGTCACTCCAGGAGTACATTTTGTCGGCCAGTAGTGCCTGCAGGTCTTCGGCGTTCCGCCGAAAGACCTGCAGCCCAATATGTCCGTCATAGGCTTTCTTTGTCGTGAAATGAGCGTCCATGATTGCGAGTGACTCCGTATCAACAAGCAGCGTCGTCTTCGTCGCGTTGAACGAGTAGCCGACACGGTTGCGGTAGTGCGAGCTGGCCTGGTCGCGTTGGAAGCCGCTGGCGTCAATTGATGCGGTTCCAGAGAGGCCCGCCTGCTCCGCTGAATTGCGGAGCAGGCGGCGCAACTCCTGCATCGGAAATTCGCCGTCCCACAGACTGAACGATGAGTAAACATGCGATTTTTCGAGTCCTAATACATCTAAAATTCCCGGCATCTCGTTCAGATAGTCTTCGAGCTTTCGGAGTGGCTTGTTGATCTCTTCCTTGAGCAGAAGGAGCGCGATTTTCGTGGACTTGGCGTACCCGTCCGCGCCATCCGGCGCGGCGGGTACGTCTGGCTCTTCTACGTGGTTCGTGGCAAAGTCTCGAAACGTCCGTGCGAGGGTCTTGAGACGCCCCATATCGCCAGACGGCGTCCAATTCCCTGAAATTAGCGATACAACCCGCAGACGGCGTCGGCGTTCAACGGAGCATCTTCAGGCGGTGCGGTCGCGGTACGGCGATAGCTGTCGCTAACGCTAGCCCCGACCGGCCACTGAGGGCCGCCAAGCGGGCGGCCCTCAGTTCCCTCGTCTACGCACTCACATTAGGCGGATCGTATACCTTGCCTCGGTCTAGCATGTGGTAGATCGACACCAGCATCTTCCGAGCGCAGGCTACGATCGCCTTCTGTGAGTTCTTCCGGCTTGCTAGCCGCTCATAGAAGCGGCTTAGGTACTCATCGCTACAGGTGTGAACTGCTGTGTTTGCAGCCTGGACGAGCAACCACCGGACACGACCCGATCCACGTTTCGAAATACTTCCCTCGATCCGCGAGTCGCCTGACTCGCGGGTCACCGGGTTCAATCCGACATAACTGACGACCGATTTGTCACCGTCAAACCGACTGATCTCGCCTAACTCGGCGTAAATCGACAACGCCGTATAGTAACTCACGCCGGGAATCGTCATCAGCAGCTGGGTCTCCTTCAGAGACCCAGCGCGCTCTTCGATCGTTTCTTCGAGGTTCTGAATTTCCTCGGTGAGCGTCTCAATCAACTCGATGTACGACTCTAGTAACGAGTCCCATGGTGACGGGATCGAGAGTTCCCGCAGGAACTCTCGTCCCTCTATGGTTAACGGCTTCACGTCCTCAATGATACCGTGGTCGGAGAGGAGCCCGTGGATCTTGTTGGCGTATTTGGTACGGTTTTCGACTAACGTCTGTCGCCCGCGCACGAGTGCGCGGGCTTCCCTGACTTCGTCGGTTGGAACATAGCTTTCAGGGACAGAGTTCAGCCGTACCATCCGCGCTAGTTCTTTAGCGTCGACGCGATCAGTTTTCTTGTCGGTGTCAGCGATCTGATTCAGCTCCTTCGGGTGAGCGACAGTCACATCCAAATGTTCCGACAGTGTATCGTGGATGTGGTGGTAATTGCTGGTCGCTTCGATTGCGGCTTCAGCACCAGCGTATCGCTGGGCGAGGTCGTCGAGGTTCACGTTCTCGACGCGAACCTCTTCGACGATCTCACCAGCCTCATCCATTACTGCCACCTGTGCGTACCGTTTGTGGACATCAATTCCGAGGTACATTGTCTGTTCACCCGGGACGCCAGTGCGTGAAGCAGAGATTCACCTATTCGGGCTTTCCCGGATGCCGCGGGGCGCGGCATCCGGGCTGTAACGCCCATGACTCGGCTTCCTTCGCACACGGACCAGTCAACACGACGTGCTCGATGGCACGGAATAGCGGTCGGTCTCTTGCGCCCCATGTCTTAGTTCACGCTCTCTTGGGATAGCAGCGTTTCCATCAAGTCAACACAGCAGGGGAAGCAAGCGGGCAAGCCCGACTCGTAGTACCCAAGTGAAGTTATGGGGATAGCCTGAGAAGGTGTTGCAATGAGCGGGGACCGACGCAAAGAGATCGTCCGCCATCTGAGTGAAGATGATCTCAATCGGTTGCTATCGGAGGCGGACGATCCGAAGGTCGTCCGCCGCCTCACGTTCGTGAAAAATCTCTACAAGGGCGACAGCCTTGAGGAGGCAGCTGACCGCGTTGGCAAATCTGAATCGACGGGTAGTCGGTGGGCACGTCGCTGGAACGAAGGTGGTCTTGGCCAATTAACGCCGAACTTCGGGGACGGACGTCCCCCGAAGCTCGGCGAAGACGAGCAGGAACAACTCTTGGAGATGCTCCGTGACGGCCAACCGTGGCAACCACAGGAAATCCAGCATCTCATCAACGACGAGTTCGGCGTTGAGTACCATCCAGTCTACCTAGGTGAGTTTCTCAAGGATCTCGGATTGTCATACGCAATTCCACGGACAAAACGTCCGTCACGGCCAGATAATGCCGAAGAAATTCTCGACGAGCGCGTCAGCGACGCGCTCGCCGAGGATACTGAGGAACCACACAATAAACGCGAAGACGACGACGAGGAAGGCTGGGTCGTCGATGAGGATGTCTGCACAGATGGAGGCACTGTTGTCGGCTTTTTCGATGCATCGCATCCACAGCCGTACGATAACTCGCGCCGGTTGTGGTATGTCGATGATCCGCATCATGAACGACCGCTGGTGAAGATTTTCGAACCAGCGGTCGGCTTCTACGCACTCAACGGTGAGAGTGTGGTCAGTTTCCCAGAAGACCAGACGAAAGAACGGATTTGTGAGTGTTTAGAGAGGATCCGCGAGCAGAATCCCGCAACGCGGATTCTGCTCGTTTTGGATAATCACTTCGCCCACACGTGCGAATTCACACGCAAGCGTGCCCATCAACTCGGGATTGATCTCGTTTTCTTACCGGTTGGATCCCCAGACCTCAACCCAATCGAGCAGGTCTGGAAGAGTCTGAAATGGGAAGCCTCTCCACTGATTGTCGAGAGCGCGAACGAGTTCCGCGCTCTCGTCTCAGAACTGTTCGAACAACTCACGTCTCGGCTGAGCTTCGCCAAATCATGGATCGACGAATTCCTCAGCTCTCGCTTGCAGTTCTTCTCCTAAGTACTACGGGCGGGCTTGCCCGCGAGGCCCACATAGTCGCTCACTGCATTCGTAAAGAAAAAGGCCACAGCCACGCCAAGCTTGTTGATCGGCTCGGTCTCATGCCGGAGATATGCGACCGACTCGGCCTTCACTCGGATACGTTACCTGATCCAACCACGTTCTACCACTCACTCGACCGGTATGCGATGTACATCTGGCGGGCGTTGCTGCGCGTTTCAGCGCAGCAACTCCCGCAATCAGGCCACGTTGCCTTGGACAGCACATTCATCGAGCGGCAGCAGGCTTCTCAACACTACCTCCAACGCTGTGGCCGGCGCGTAAAAACGATCAAAGCGACGACGCTGACCGATACAGAGTCGTTAGCAGTGCTGGACGTACATTGCTGTATCGAGCGTGAACACGACACGAAGGCTGGACCGCGGGTCGTCCACCGGAACGCGGACGACCTGCGGTCTGTCGCCGCCGACAATGGGTTCCAAGACTGGAACAGGGAATACCAAGTTGCTGCGCTCAATGTCCAGTATCTCGTTCACTACCGCGGATCTTCGATG
>ENA-ORCS01000409-ORCS01000409.1-marine-metagenome-genome-assembly--contig:-NODE-409-length-32525-cov-3.672769_pt1 | contig 32525 bp, 37 predicted proteins | sample MGYA00237781_ERZ508513 | MGnify/ENA primary metagenome ERZ508513 (study PRJEB26184, sample SAMN06268793) | marine metagenome | isolation source: Eden Landing Ponds, San Francisco, CA, USA | place...
GTGGTCCTCGGCGTCGTCGGCATCGGCTTCATGGCCTACGGCCTGCTGTATCTCCCGTCCCAGACCGGCGGACGCTGACCCACGACCGAGGAACAGCATCGCCCGACTCAAAACAGCGACAGTACCCGGTCGATGACCGACGAGGCGGAATTTCCCGGAACTGTGCTCCGGTCGACCACGGGCCCGGGCGTCTTCAACAGCGGTTGTTCGCCGTCGCTTGCCTCGTACTCGGCAACCGCTGCCAGGAGGTTGCCGACCGCCTCGGCCTCGATCTCGCCGGCACCCGCACAGTCTGTGACCGGGTCTTCGGCGATCCACATCTGGTCCGGTTCCCGCATGCCGCCCCCGCGGCGCTCGACCCACGCTCGCTCGCGAACCGCCTCGAGGTCAGGACTCATACTTGGGATAGGGTCGACCAGTGTTCATACCCGAGGTACGGTCGCGTCGGTCATAGACCCACCGGCGGCGGACTCCACCACCCTTCACCTCGAACAACAGCTCTCTGAGCCGCGAAACGTCGACTGATAGCCGTTTCCGACATCGTGACACGGACGCCGCCATCGCGGCCATAAACCCCATCGGGCTATACGAAATGGACGGGCTGGAAGTCGAGGCCACAGCGGGTATAGCGGGGGCGAGATGCGTGATCGCAACAGAAGTGATCTGGCAAACGAGTGAATAGAGCGTTCTCAGGGCCTGATCACGTTCGAATTGTCGGGAGTTCGCGACGAGAGTCACTATCGTGCCAGTGCTGCCGCTGGTGAACCGCGCGAACCCGACGGGTGAGTCGTTTTAGCCGATTCCCGTCTCTTTTCGAAGCAGGGTGAGTGCGTTCTGGGCGGTCACGGTTGGCTCCCGCTCGCACCCACCAGTCACCTCTACTTGCACCAGCAGGTCCACCCACCAGACCGGGTACAGGGGACACGCGAACGCGAAGTAAAAGAACCGCATCACGAAGTTTTTCGACGTCGTCGCGGCCGTGAACCGTTTATCGACTTATAGCCGCGTTCGATATCCCAGCGGTTCCCGTATTCTGCAATCTCCCGGGGAGGCATTCGTCATGAACACGGCGTACTGGCCGTCATCCGTTCGATTGGGATGCTGTTTCCGGCGGTATTGAAACGTCGTCTCGTGCCACCGTTGTTGCCGAGGTGGAGTTTCCGGTAGACGATCCCCTCTCTTTCATCCTGTCAGTTTGTGTTTCGCACGTGAGTGCTCGCCTGGTATCAATCGTCGGAACGACTCGCGGAACTCGACAGCACCGAAGATTCGATGTACTCGTCGATATAGCGACGGCCGCGAGACATGATCGCCCTGTCCTCCAGAGACGTCCCTCGTTCGATCACTCCGTACGCAGTCGTGTAGAGAAACTCCGCAGTGTCGTCGGCGTCGATATCCTGAAACTGTCCACTCTCGATGCCGCGTTCGATGACGGAGGTCAGCTCGGACAGAACGAGTTCGTCCGAACGTCGGATCTGCCTGTCGAAATCGTCGTTGTGTGGGGCCTGTGACCTGATTTCGAGGAGTGCCCGCTGGAATCCCATCTGCTCTTCGTCGATATCAGGCGGAAGCAACCTATCGAGGATGGCACGCAGATCCTCGACTGGGTCCGAGGTCTCTATCGACGCGAGGTCCTGGTCGAGCTGGTCCAGCAGGTACTTGAGAAAGTGTTCGAGGAGATCCTCTTTGTCTTCGTAGTGGTGATAGAGGAGGGCCTTACTTTTCTCGAACTCCTCGTCGATCTTCGAAATGCTCAACGCCGGGTACCCATGTTTCGAGAGCGCTCGATACGTGGCTCGCATGATGGCCTCCTCGGTGGTCTCCTCGGGGTCTGAATCAGTCATTGATCCTTCGTTGGTACGTTTCTGCATTAAACCACTGTTCTCGGTGTAGAACTGCTGTGAACACTCAAACGATGGTCTCTCCGAGGATCGGTAGATTGAAGTTGAATGAACGTTAAGTCAGCACTGCTGGCAGGGGTTTCTTCCGGCTCGGCCCCGCTTTCGCCAGCGCCCATCAGTGGGACGCTCCCCCCAAACCCCTGTTGGCACGCCCCTTGACCGACCCTTTCACCCGGGGGGTCCGTTGCTGGCATTCAAGGGGCGATCTTTGGACCGTCGAAGTACCATCAGTCGTCGCTACTCCGACGATCTCACCGTCTCGCACCAGCGGGTAACCCGTGTGTCCCTCGCGTACCGTCCGATCGACGAGGGCGGCGAATTGCGACTCCTCGTCGATCGTGTGGATCCCGGACTGTCACCTCTTCGGAGGTAACAGTCAATGTGACGCGTGGATCGCGCTCGGTGCACCGGTGTAGACGGAATAGGCGATCACGAGGGAACTGATGTCGAGACGAAACACCGACCATTTCGAGTCTGAATACCAACATTTTCCCGACACTCGTGGCGATTTTCGAGGACGTCGCGTGTGACCTGTTTCGGGCGAGGATGGCTCTGAGTACACCTTTCTCCGGAACTGAGAGACTCCGATCTAGGGAGACGTCTCCAGTTCCGACTCGAGTTCCCGAAGACGCTCGATACGGGCCTCTGTGCTCGGGTGGGTGCTGAAGACGCGACCGATAACGCCGCGCCGGAGTGGGTGAATGAAGAACGCGTTCATTTCCGTCTGTTCGCGCATATCTCGGTCCGGGACTGCATCCATTCTCTCCGATATTTTCGTGAGGGCTGCGGCGAGTGCACCTGGTTTGCCCGTGATCACGGCTCCGCCGCGGTCGGCGGCGAACTCGCGGTAGCGGGACAGCGTCCGAATCAGGACAAAGGAGAGTATCCAGACGACGAAGGAAGCGACGACCGCAACGAGGATCGATGGACTCTCGTCGTCGCCTCCACCGAACAGCCATCCCCACTGGACGATGAGCAGGGCGATCGTCGAGAAAAACGAGGCGATCGTCATCACCATCACGTCGCGATTCTTGATGTGTGCGAGCTCGTGGGCGAGCACCCCCTCTATCTCGTCCTGCTCGAGGGTGTCGAGGAGTCCCGTGGTGACACAGACTGTCGCAGTTGCCCGTGAACGGCCCGTCGCGAATGCGTTGGGAACCGGACTCTCCGCGACGGCGACGGTCGGAACCGGAAGACCAGCCTGCTGACTCAATTGGGTCAGTCTCCGGTGTAACCGGGGATATTCGTCCTCCTCGACTTCGTACCCGCCCATCGAATAGAGCGCGATCTTGTCACTGAAGAATAACTGTCCGATCATGAACAGGTCCATCACGACGACAATTGTCAACAAACCCGCATCGACTGTTACAAGCACGCCGAGAAAGACGGCGTACAATCCACCGAGGAGCAGGACTGTCAACGCCATCCGAATACGGAGCCCCCAGTCAGGTTTCCATTTCATACGGGACGCCTACAGGAGGAGTTCGTCGGTTCGAGTGACCGACGACCGGGCGTCCTCAGTATGTCCGACCGAGAGACGGCCATCACTGTACACGGCGACGACGTATTCGGAGAGTCGGAACTTGACGACGCCCGTCGACGGCGTCGATTCTTCGGTCTCGCCTCCGAAGAGGTGGCTCAACGAAACCGCGTGCGAACGGTCGTACTGTGAGGCGATCGTCGACCGTGCCTCTCCAGAGACTGTCGCGACAGCTCGGGTTATCGCTTCGTACAGCGGAGCTTGATCGCCCCAGCGAGCCAGGTAGGGGCCGCGCGATGTAGACGCCGAGTGTTTTCCGTGTTGGTTTTCGTCGGTCATTGGATCGTTCCTGAGCGCGTTCGTTGCGCTACAGTACTGAATGAACGTTCAGTAAATACCAACCTTTCGGGAACCGCTCGGGCGTACAACGGAAGAGGCGATCATCATCCGCCGGGGTCGCCCCGGAATGGTCGTCGATTACACTTTCGGCCCACCGTCCGCGGGGAAACCAGAGAACTGCAGCGATCAGCAACAGAACGTTCGAGAGCGCGATAGCGTACCAGGCGCCTGTGCGCCCGTGTCGAACCACTGCAAGAGGCTGTACGCGTTTGGAGAGTGACGAAATCGGTGAAATCTTCGGGTCCCCGTCCGGCCATCAGCAGGCAGTCGCTCTGTCCAGTCCGAATATACAGTCGGCCGTGTCGCGGTCGTGTCGTTTACTTCCGCGCGCTCTAGGTTGCTGTATGCGATATCTCACGGTGGAGATCAAACCAGCTGGCGGGGGGACGTTCCATCCAGTCGGGGAGCAACTGACAGACGACCCGTCTATCACGCGAAGGGCCATTCATCAGATCGAACTGCTCGACGACGGGACCGTATTGCTGTTTGCCGAGGCGAGCGGTAACCGGGAACGGTACGAGCGAATCATGGAGAGTTCGTCCCACGTCGTCGAGTACCTCACCGCCGGAGAGAACCGGTGGATGGCTGTGAGTCAGTTCGAACCGACCGACGAGGTTCGGCGAGCCCTGAAACTCCAGCGAGAGTCACTGCTGGTGGTCGATACGCCCATCCAGTTCACTTCCGAGGATCATCTCGAAGTGACGTACTTCGGGACCGACGAGACGTTCAGCGAACTGTCCGAGTACGTCGAGGAGCTTGGGTCGGTCACGTTCGACGTACTCGACATGGGTGATTTCGAGACGGGCGAATCGTCGTTCAGCAGGCTGATCACCGCTCGCCAGGAGGAAGTGCTCGAGGCAGCAGTCGACCTGGGATACTACAGTGAGCCGCGTCAGGCGTCACTCGATGACGTCGGCGAGACCGTCGGGATCGCTCCCGGAACGGTCGGTGAGCACCTTCGCAAAGTCGAAGCCCGTGTGTTCGGCGAGATCGTTCGGTGAAGTGACTGTGAATACGCTCGCGGTGCGCTCTCGTCGACCGGTCGATCGGCGTTCGCCTGCGTGTCTCGCGTTCGACTCGAACCAGCCCGAACTCCAGGGTTAAAAAGAGCCACACCGATGTGGCAGTCGCCATATGCGGCTCCGGGGCGTCCGTTCGTTCACAGGGAAAAACGGTCACGTGCGTGGCACAGATGCCGAATCCAGTCACCGTTTCGAGTCATTACTGATGTCAGTCACGAATTCACGTCTGTCGACTGATGAATCGTTACTCGCCGATAGCGACGTAACGTCCACCTATCGCGAGGGCAACGGCGTCCAGTTACACGTCGTAACCGCCGGTGACCCCGGCGCGCCGCTGGTCGTCTTGCTGCACGGGCATCCCGACTTCTGGTACGGCTGGCGCGACCAGATCGGTTCGCTCGTCGACGCCGGCTTCCGTGTGGTCGTCCCGGACCAGCGGGGCTGTAATCTGAGCGACGCGCCGGCGGAAATCGACGCCTATCGACTCTCGAAGCTCGTCGCTGACGTCCGCGAACTGATCCACAGCGAGGGCCGGGACTCGGCTCACGTCGTCGGACACGACTTCGGCGGCTTCGTCGCCTGGAACCTCGCACTCCGACAGCCATCTCTCGTCGACCGACTCGGGATCTTGAACGTTCCCCATCCGACAGTGTATCGAGAGACCTTGCGGTCCAGTCCCCGGCAGATCGTCCGGAGCTGGTACGTCTGGTTCTATCAGCTACCGAGGCTGCCCGAGTGGTTGTTGGGACGGAACGATATGGACAACATGGTCGATTCTCTCGAGATCACGTCGAACCCGGGAACGTTCGACGACGAGACGATCGACCGCTACCGGGCGGCCTGGCGCCACACCGGCATCGAACCGAGGATACACTGGTATCGCGGGTTCCGTCGTTCGGAGCGCCCGACACGCGATACCGTCACCCAGCCGACGCTGATCTGCTGGGGTGAAGACGACATCGCGCTCCGGCCCTCGATGGCTACGGAGAGCGTCGACTACTGTGAGAACGGCCAGTTACGGACGTTCCCGGAGGCGTCTCACTGGGTCCACCACGAGCGTGCGGAAGTGACCGACGCGTTGCTCCGCCATCTCTCGTGAACGACCGACGCGAATCGACTGTTCACCGACCCAGTGAACGGGGGGAGGTCGTCGCTCAGTCCCGCCGGACCCACGCTTCGAGGGTGAAACCCTCGTAATCGGTGGTTTCGGCGAGTCGCCACTCGGCCTCGTCGTAGTCGGGATAGACGGTATCGCCCTCGTACTCGCCGGGGATCCGCGAGAGGAACATGCGGTCGAGGTGGGGCTGGAAGAGCGCGTAGATGGCGCCGCCGCCGAGGACGTAGAGTCGGTCGGCACCGAGCAAGTCGGCGACCTCGACGGCCGCGTCGACGTCCCCTGCGTGGTGGGCGGTGTCGACGTCGTAGTCGCGTTCGGTTCGGCTGAGGACGACCTGGGCCGACCCGGGGAGGTCCTCGCGCATCGACTCGAAGGTACGCCGCCCGAGTGCCACCGGCGAGTCGGCGACATGGGCACGGTACTGGCGCCTGTCGGCCGGCAGACTCGGCCACGGGAGTTCGCCGTCGTCGCCGACGACGCCGTTCTCGGCGACCGCGGCTATCGAGATCAGTTCCACGCCCGACCGTTCGCACTCCGGGAGCATGTCACTGGCGGCCGAGTTCGCGCTGACGGCCACTCGGAATCGACGGATCCCCACATCCATCACAGAGATTCGAGGAGAAAGCCCACGAGTTCAGCCGTGGGGCGAATCCGACAGTGATTTGACGTGCGGACACGTCCCTGTGGGTGGTATCCCGGTCCGGGCCGGGAAAGGATGCCGAGGTCGGGGTACGGATATGCACGCCACCGCGGCGGTGGCAGTAGATGAAGCCCGCTATCCCGACCGGGAGCCGTACTGGCTCGGCTCTGAACGCAGGTCCGTCCCGGACTGCCGATGGGCGGGACCTGCGAACCTTTCCCGTCGTGGGCTCCCGTCTGTGGCGGGAACCCCACGATTTCAGTCGTGGGAAGAAATCAGCTGCAGTCGAGACGTCTCACTATGGACCTCATAGACGAGAAACGACTCGGTGATCGACACGTCTGGGCCCTGGCGGCGGTTTTCGGGGTTGCGTCCGTCCCCTGGACCTACGCGTTCGCGCTGGCGAACGTGCCGCTGTGGCCGTCGTTCATCGCGTCGGCGACCTACTACGCGGCCGACGACGACGACCCGGAAGCCTTCCGCAGAGCCACGGCGAGCAACGCCGTCGGCGTCGCTTACGCCTCCGGGACACTCGCAGTCGTCGACCTCCTGGGTGGCGGGACCGTCGTCCTCGCGGTCGTCGTCGGGCTCTGTATGTTCCTCGCGAGTCTCCACGCGGCGGTCCCGCTCCTCTCGTTTACTCCAGGGGGCTTTTTCGGCTACGCGACGATGTTCAGCGTCCACGCAGCCGGTGTGACGGTCGCACTCGGAGGTCTTTCCGGTGAGACGGTCGCTGCCGCCTGTTCGATGGCGGTCGGCGCCGCGATCGGCCTCGCGACCGACCGTCTCGCCGCGGACCTGTCTTCGTGATAGCTGTCTGAAACTGTTCCCGTGTTCCGTTTCTCTTCACTCTTCGAGTGGTACGTACAGAGTAGAGAGATAACACACCAGCATCCGCCGAGCGACCACCGGGAGCGAGGCGGTTCACCGGACGCGAGGGAGCGCGAGGCCGACCGAAGGGAGGCCTCGATGCGAACGGCGCGAAGCGCCGTGAGCGAAGCGAGCGAGGACACCCGAGTGGGAAGAAGATGGCTATGCACTCGATGGCGGACAGGCGTCCGAAGCGGGTGTCTCGCGGGGTCGCTCACCCCGAACACACCGAAGCTACGGCTACGCGTCGAATTCGGTGAGTTCGGGTGGGTGGTCACCATCGTCGTGGGTCTCGTGATAGGCGCGGCGGTAGCGGTCGAGTTTCCAGTAGAGGACGAACCCGAAGATGCTGTCGTAGACGACGACGAAGGCGACGAATGCCAGGAACCAGGGGACGTCGAAGACGGCGGCGGCGATGCCGGGGACCACGGAGGACAGGGAATTGTAGACCGCGTGGATGAGCGCGGCGACGACGAGTCCCTTGAGGACGATCGGCCCGGCGCGATCGGAGTTGAACTTCGCGAGGCCGAGGTAGTAGCCGGCGAACGCCGAATAGATGACGTGACCGGGGCCGGCGAGCGCGCGGACGGCGGTGATAGTGCTCCCCTGGGCGATGAGGTTCAGCGGGTCGGAGATACCCTGTACCGACCCGGAGATGTAGATGGCGTTCTCGATGGTGGCGAACCCGAGGCCGGCGACCGCGCCGTAGACCGCGCCGTCGACGACGGCGTCGAAACGCGAACTCCTGAACGCATACAGATAGACGGCGAGTAGCTTGACCGTCTCCTCGACGGGCCCGACGACGACGAAGAACGTGAGTATCTGGAAGACGAAGCCGACGAACCCCGTAGCGAGACCGAGCGTCTCGAGGACGATATTCGTGCCCGTGTTGAGGACGGCGGCAAAGCCCGCGAAGAGCACGGCGAGGACGAACGTGACCGCGAGCAGGGAGAGCGGTTCCGACGTCGTGACGTCGGCGTACCAGACGTAACTCGCCAGCGCGAGCGCGGGGACGATCGACAGGAGAGTGAACACGGCGACCTCCGGCCCGGCGAGCGCACCTGCGAGGACCTGGAGTCCGAGGATGAGCAGTCCCAGGAGAACGAGGAACACCCGGGCACTCGACACCAGAAGCGAGTAACAGCCCACCCAGAAACGGTCGAAGACCGACGTGACTTCCCAGGTGGCCACCCCATCCAGGTCCTGCTCCTCGTCGGCCCGACTCGCAACGGGGTCCCGTGGCGGTGACATACCGGTTCCAGTGGTCGATTGCACCTAACAGTTTGGCCATCGGCGAGGGGACGACTGTGGTCTGGGGCTCGACACGGAGTCCCGAACGGCCTCCCGTCCCCCTCGCAACGGTTTCGGCCAACGAGAGGTTTTTCGCCGTGGAACCCGCCATCTCGGGTATGACGATCGAAGCGGGCGTTATCGCCGTCCAGGGGGACGTGAGCGAGCACGCGACGGCCATCAGTCGGGCCGCACAGGCCCACGGCGAGGACGCCGCAGTGACGGAGATCCGGACCGCCGGGCACGTACCCGACTGTGACCTGCTCCTGTTGCCCGGTGGCGAGTCGACGACGATCTCCCGACACCTCCACCGAGAGGGGATCGCCGAAGAGGTCGTCGCACACGTCGAGGCGGGCAAGCCGGTGCTGGCGACGTGTGCGGGGTTGATCGTCGCCGCGACCGACGCCAACGACGACCGCGTGGACACGCTGGGCGTCGTCGACGTGAGCGTCGAGCGCAACGCGTTCGGCCGACAGAAAGACAGTTTCGAGGCGCCTATCGACGTGACCGGACTGGACGAGCCGTTTCCGGCCGTGTTCATCCGCGCGCCGGTCATCGACAGCGTGGGCGACGCCGAGGTACTCGCCGAGTGGGACGGCCGTCCCGTCGCCGTCCGGGACGGCCCCGTTGTGGGAACCTCGTTTCACCCGGAACTGACCGACGATTACCGGATCCACGACCTCGCGCTGTTCGAACACGCAACACGAGCGTAGCGAGTGGGAAACGGTCCGGAGTGTAAGGGGAAAGTGAGAAGAGGAACAGAGTGAGGAGCGGAGAGAAGAGGCGTTCGGACCGTGGGTTCCGAGGGCTGGACCGTGAAGACTTAGCGTCGGGTGGACCCAGTGAGTGTCATGACCGACGACGTGCTCGACGAACTGTTCGCAGTCATCGAGGAGCGAAAGGAGACGCTGCCCGAAGACTCGTATACGGCGTCGCTGTTCACCCACGACAAAGGCGAGAACGCGGTGCTGGAAAAACTCGGCGAGGAGACGACCGAACTCCTGCTGGCGGCCAAAGACGACGACCACGAGGAGATCGCTCACGAGTCGGCGGACATCGTCTATCACCTGCTCGTGTTGCTGGCGATGAAGGATATGGACCTGACCGACCTGCGCGAGGAACTCCGCGAACGCCGATAAGTGTGGTCTGAACATCAGCTATTAAGTGTTTGACGTGAGCAGTGTCGAGTATCCTTTCCTGGGGGGAAAGGATCATGCACCGAGGCGAGGCCGACAAGCCGTGTAGTCGGGGGAGTTTCCAGGCTAGCGGGAGCGAACTGAGGTATCGTATCACGACTGTGGGGGCGGAGGTGACGCGATGAGCGTGCAACACCGCCTGATCGGTTCGAAGATCAGGGTCGACGCGCTCTGTGGCGCATGGGTCGTCGCGCTCGGCACCGCCCTCGTATGGTGGAACTTACAGGCGGGCTACACGGCACGCGCGCAGGTCGTCGGTGGACTGATGGCGCTCGGCATCGTCGTCTACCTCGTCGACATCGTCTCGACGATCTACGGCGAAGCGAGCGCGTAGGACGACCGACGCTCTCCCAGCCAGCTCGATCTTTTCGACGGTTACAGCGGTTCAAGGAGAAAGCCCACGACTTGCCGTCTCGTGATGACGAGAGAGCCTGCTCTCTCGAACCACTTGGCCCCGAGGCGATTCACCACGTCCGTCCTGGAGCCGTAGCGTAAACTCGGCAGTCTTCTCCGGTCTGGGATCAGTCTTCGGCGACGGTCCCGTCGTGTTCGACAGCGGCCGGTTCGCGAAGGTCTCCGTCACTGGATGGTTCCACAGACGTCCTGATGTCGGTGACGACGTCCGCAGCCGAGACGTCGCTCAAACTGGCATCGGTACTCGAGACGAGTCTGTGGATGAGGATAGGTTCGACGAGGCGTTTGACGTCGTCGGGAATGACGTAGTCGCGTCCTTCGATCGCCGCGCGGGCCTTGCTGGCGTTGAGGAACGCGAGCGTCGCCCGTGGTGAGGCGCCGTGAGCCACGTCCGGGGCTTCTCGCGAGGCGGACAGAGGAAAGCGTCTTTCTGGATCGGCCCCACAGTAGGCGTATGGGACTGCTCGACGGGTTGAAGTCGGCGCTGGGGATGAAAGCGGAGGCCGACGCGACCCGGGACGCCGACCCCGAGGATCTCTTCGGGATGAGCACCGCCTACCTGACGATGGAGGCCGACCTGGGCTACGACCACGCCGGGACGGCCGCGCTCTGTTTCTCGGGGATCGACAGCACCGACTTCGAGGACGCCGTCGAGAACGTCGAGGCCATCCTCGAAGCCGGCGAGGTCGAGACCGGCACTAACGCCCGCTTCACCGAGGACGACCACGGCTACGAGTGGGTGGTGCTAGAGGACAACGACCCCGAGGATCTGGTGACGAGCATCCACTTCGCCGCCGACGAGTTCATCGAACGCGGCTACGGCTCGCGCCTCCTGGCGGCGGTCTTCGGCTTCCAGAAGGGCGACCAGCGTGCCTACTGGATCTACTCCTTCCGCCGGGGTGCGTACTACCCCTTCGCACCCTCGGGCGACCACGAGCGCGCCAGCGACGTCGAGTTCAAACTCCAGAGCGTCCTCGACGGCGAACTCTCCCTGGAGGGGGACAAGGAGTACTGGTACCCCCTCTGGCCCGACCGCCCCGACGGCCACCCCTGGGAGTGAACGGCGCCGAGGGCGGTCGTCCGGACCGATGACACACTCGCCTGGACCGTCACTCGGGGAGGTAGAAATCGGACTTGGGCTTGCGGTGTGGGGAGTTGTTCCTGAGCAGTCGGATCTTGGTCGGACTCCGGTGTCTGACGATCACCACGTCGTACGCTTCGTCGGTGGCGATATTCGCACCGACGCTACTCATCGAACTGACGATCCGGCCGGCGTTGTCACTCCCGAGAAAGACCATCGAAGCGTCTTCTTTCTTCGCTTCCCGCCGGATGGCTTTCGCGATCGTCCCCGGCGGTGCGTAGCGGTCGACGGTTCTGTGCCGGAAGTCGGCCGTTGGACACAGGTCGGTCACCTGCCGGTGTAACGCCGAGACGATGGCGTCGAGGTCGAACGTCTCGTCCGCCCCGATCCAGTCGCGTTCTCGCGCGTACTCGACGTTGTCCATCGGGATCACGCTCACCGCCAGGACGTTCTCTTCGAGTACGCTACTGAACTCGACCGCACGGATGAGCGCGGTCTCGGCGAGTTCGGACCCGTCGAACGGAACGACGAACGTCATCCAGAACACTCCAGATAGCCGAGTTCCCGCAGGTTCCGCCGTGTCTGTTCGTCCAGGTCACAGTCCGCGAGCGCGGTACTCGCCGCCGCCTGTCGTTCCTCGACGATCTCGAGCAACTGCAGGGCAGTCCGGAGCTTGAACTGCTGTTCCCCGTCGTCCGTGTCCTGCAACACCCACCTGACCAGGTCCCTGGTACGCCCGATCGTAGTATTCCCCATACGTCCCACTTCGAGCCCCGACAGTGTAGTTCCCGCATCCTATTCTCAATAAATAATAATCAATTGAATACGGGTTGCCGACCCTCGACCGGCACCAGCGAGACAGACAGCGCCGGTCACCCACGGGGTTTCTGGCGTGTCCCCGACAGCGACCGCGCCGCCCCCGGGACCCGAAAAGTACTTTCGGATCCCCACTCGTATCGAGCGGTTTCGGTCCCGCGTTTTCACTTTCACCACGGTGTTAACGAGCTTTTATGTAACGGGGGGCACAACGGCGGGGTATGGCGACAGACGACCTCGAAGACCTCCCGGGCGTGGGCCCGGCGACCGCAGAGAAACTCAAGGACAACGGGTTCGACGGCTACCAGGGCATCGCCGTCGCGTCCCCGGGCGAGCTGTCGAACACGGCCGACATCGGGGAGTCCTCCGCCGCCGATATCATCAACGCCGCGCGTGACGCCGCCGACATCGGCGGCTTCGAATCGGGGGCACAGGTACTGGAGCGGCGCGAGCAGATCGGCAAGCTCTCCTGGGGTGTCTCGGAGGTCGACGACCTGCTCGGTGGCGGCGTCGAGACCCAGTCCATCACGGAGGTATACGGCGAGTTCGGGGCTGGCAAGTCCCAGGTCACCCACCAGCTCTCGGTCACCGTCCAGCTCCCCCGCGAGCACGGCGGGCTCGAAGGGAGCGCGATGTTCATCGACAGCGAGGACACGTTCCGGCCCGAGCGCATCGGGCAGATGGTCCGCGGGCTCCCCGACGAGACCATCGAGGACGCGATGGTCCTCCACGGTATCGTCGAGGAGGGCGAGGGCGACGCCGGCGACGAGGAACTGGTCGACGCGCTCGTCGAGGCGCTGCTCGACAACATCCACGTCGCGAAGGCGTTCAACTCCAACCACCAGATCCTGCTCGCCGAGCAGGCCCAGGAACTCGCGAGCGAGAGCCAGGAAGAAGAGTTCCCGATCCGCCTGCTCTGTGTCGACTCGCTGACGGCGCACTTCCGCGCCGAGTACGTCGGCCGGGGCGAACTCGCCGAGCGCCAGCAGAAACTCAACAAGCACCTCCACGACCTGATGCGCGTCGGCGACCTCCACAACACCGCCGTCGTCGTCACCAACCAGGTCGCCTCGAATCCCGATTCCTTCTTCGGTGACCCGACCCAGCCTATCGGCGGCAATATCCTCGGTCACACCTCGACGTTCCGGATCTATCTCCGCAAGTCCAAGGGCGACAAACGCATCGTCAAACTCGTCGACGCGCCGAACCTCCCCGACGGCGAAGCCGTCATGCGCGTCGAAGAGGGCGGCCTGATGGACGAGTAACCCGCTGAGGGAATCACCCCTGAGAATCGGGGGCGAGTCCTTTTGCGCCCCGAGCGCGTCGACGCAGGTATGACAGCCGGATCCGACGGCACTGCGGGGCACCCGACGCCCACGAACGATGGGGTCGCCGCTGCGGCGTTCGACGCGCTCCCGGCACAGGTCGCGGTCCTCGACGCGGACGGCGTCATCGTCGAGACCAACCGCTCGTGGGCGGAGTTCGGGCGCGACAACGGGGCCCGGGAAACGCCCGAAATGGTCGGCGAGGACTACCTCGCCGTCTGTGCGGCCGACGGGGACGAGGCCGCGACTGGGGCCGACGACGACGAGACGGCGACCGAAGCCGCCGCGGGGATCAGGGCCGTGCTGGCGGGCGAGCGTGCGGAGTTCACGCTGGAGTACCCGTGTCACTCACCGAACGAGCGGCGCTGGTTCCTGATGCGGGTCATCCCGCTATCCGGTCGACCCGGGGCACTCGTCATGCACGTCGACATCACGGAACGCGTCGTGGCCGAGCGGGCCGTGGCGAGGAAAAACGAGCGACTCACGACCGTCACCGACGTCCTGAGTCACGACCTGCGCAACCCACTGAACGTGGCACTGGGACGGGCACACCAGCTCGCCGACGACCCGGCGGCCGACGCCGCGACCGTCGCGGAGCAGGCAGACAGCATCGTCGACTCGCTCGACCGGATGGACGCGATCATCGACGACGCCGTCACACTCGGCCGCGGGTCGGACGGCGTCGACCTCGGACCGGTCGACCTGGGGAGTGTCGCCCGCGACGCCTGGGCGCACGTCGAAACCGGCGACGCCAGGCTCCGGGTGCTGGACGACGCCATCGTTCGGGCCGACGCCGGGCTCCTCACCCAGCTGTTCGAGAACTGTTTCGCCAACGCGGTGGAAAACGGCGCCGACCCGACGGTGACCGTCGAACTCGCGCCGGGCGGGTTCGCGGTGGCCGACGACGGTCCCGGGATCGACGAGACGGACCGCGGACGGGTCTTCGAGGCCGGCTACTCGACCAACAGGGCCGACGGCGGGACCGGGCTGGGACTCGCGATCGTCGACCGGATCGCCGAGGTCCACGGCTGGGACGTCCGCCTCGCTGACTCCGACGACTGTGGCTCGGCCGACGCCGCCGGCGCGCGGTTCGTCGTCACCGGCGTCGTCGTCGAGCGCTGACGAGCGGTCATTGCCAGCGAGGTCCGTGGGCGTTCGCTGGCGCTCATCCTTCGGCGTGCTCCTTCTCCGGGGCCACAATGCACTTGGAGCGTCGTTCCCAACGGCGTGTATGGCGATCACGCTGTACCAGCTCGACGGCTGTCCGTACTGCGAGAAGGTGGCCGACCGACTCGACGAACTCGATATCGACTACGACACCGAGTGGGTCGAGGCCCCCCACTCCGCACGCAACGAAGTCAAAGAGGTCTCGGGCCAGCGCGGCGTCCCGGTCATCGTCGACGACGAGACCGGCGTCACGATGGCCGAGTCCGACCGCATTCTGGAGTACGTCGACAGCAGCTACGCCTGAGTTCCGCGGTCTGTTCTGTGCGGCCTGTGGTCGGCGCTCGCCGACGTCACCAACTGGGCGACCGCCAGTTCGACCCGAAACCGGCGGCCCGATTCACGTCGAGTCGTCGTCGGGCACGTCGGGGGTGGGGAAGTCGCCCTCGTCGGGTTCGGGCGGGTCCGTGACGGCGTCGTCTTCGTCGTCGGTGGGTGGTTCGAACACGCGCGTGTCGCCGGATTTGCCGGTTTCGTCGGCCGACTCCGGCGTGAAGATGTCCGTGTTGCCCTCGTCGCTTCCCCCTCGACGGCCTCTCCGGGGGGCGTACCTGCCCGGGTCGCGTTTGCGGCGTCCTGGACGAGGTCCTCGTCGATGTCGACGGCGGGGTCCCGGTTCCCTCGGTCGCCCGTCGGCCCCGCGTGTGCCCTCATTTGACAAGTGGTTGCTGTTGAGAAAGCTATAAAATGAGGGAGTCAACCGACCGATTCACGAACGAAGCGGACCGTGAGCGATTCACTCGACGGAATCGTGGATCGAGGTGTCCCCGGCGGTCGACCTGCTGTGCCGGCCTACAGAAACTCGCGGACTTCGGCGTACCACATGTCGTGGTAGTCGACGGCGTCGACGTGGCCCGCGACGTGGACGGCGATGGCGTGCCAGCAGAGCTGGTCCGGGTCGTCGTCGTCGAGATTGTAGGTGGCGTCGGCACACTCACAGGAGTCGTCCTCGACGACGTACTCGTCCTCGTGGCCGACGACCACCGTGAAATCGCGGTACTCTTTCACGCGTCCTTCGGCGACGGCCTCGATGGCGCGGCCACCGCGCTCGCCGTGTGCGTCGAGGATGCTGTCGACTATCCCCGGCGTGAGTTCGCCGGCCTCGGCGAGCGCCGCTTCCCACTGTTCGACCGTACTCACGTCTCTCCCGGGAGTTGTGCCCGCCCGGTCAAAACAGGTTCGGTGCCCGGGACGACGTCGCCGCGATCTCGTGTTCTCGCCCGCCGTTCGGGACGTGTATCCGGTCGTCTCACTGGAGAGGAATCAAACGCGAGCGCGCCTCACAGGCCACTTCGCTCATGGGTCGTTTCGCCCACGGGTCACTTCGTTCCCCGTTCGCATCGAGGCGCTCACACGGTTCGCGCCTCGCACCGCTCGACAGCGCGCCCCGACGGTGGGCTGTCAGGGCAAGCCGAGTCGTTCGTACTGGCGTGGCGGGGCGTCGAGGTGCTCCATCGCTTCGACGAGCAACGAACGCAGCCGGTCCTCTTCGTCGCTTCCCTCTCCTGCGAGGTCGTCCTCCTGTTCGGGGTCGGTCGCGGAGTCGAAGAGCATCGGGTCCTCGTGGCGACCCGTCGCGTAGGTCTCCCACTTCCAGACCGGGCTCTCCGTGTAGGGCAGGAACTCGCCGGCTTCGGCGTCGTATTCGGGCTCGCGGGGCTGGAACCATCCGAGTGCGTTCATCATCTCCGTCGAATAGCACTCGGCGTCGACCGACTCGTCACAGGGATGGAGGTACGTGTACTCGCCGTCGGTAACGTTGACGCTGGAACCCCAGTAGCCGTAGATGGCCCAGTCGCGATGCTCGTCGCGCTCGCCGTGGAGCAGGGGCGAGAGGCTCCGGGAGTGGCGGTGGTCGGCGTCGACACCGAGTTCGTCCAGTATCGTGCCGTAGAGGTCGACCGCACTCGTGAGTGCGTCGATCCGCTCGCCGGCGCGGGCAGCGTCGGGGTGGTGGACGAAGAGAGGAGTGTGGGTGAGTACGTCGTACATCGGCGCCTGGGGTTTGCCGACCCAGCCGTGTTCGCCCAGGAAGTGCCCGTGGTCGGCGGTGACGACGACCACCGTCTCGTCCCACGCGCCGGTCTCCTCGAGTGCATCGAGAACGCGCCCGAACCAGCGGTCGACCATCGTGATCTTGCCGGCGAACTGCGACCGGACGAACTCGAGTTGGCGGTCGGTGAGTTCGCTCTGGCCCTGGTCGACCCGGCCGTAGTAGGGCCAGTTGACGAGGTCAGGGTCGCGGGGGTCCTCGTCGGTGTACATCGTGGCGTAGGGTTCGGGGACGTGAAACGGCTCGTGGACGTCGAAAGAGTCGACGTAACAGAACCACTGGTCCCACTCGTCGTTCTCGCGGACCCACTCGGCGGTGGCGTCGAAGACTTTCGGCGCGAAAAAATCCGACTCGTCCTCGAACCCGTCGACGTTGCGGGCGTACTGTGCGCGGTTCATGAACCCGAGGTCCTCGGGGTCGGGCGATCCCTCCGTGTCGAGCTGTTCGAGAAAGTCCGCGTCGGGACGGCGTGGCGTGGTCTGCCAGGCGTCGTACTCGTGGCCACGGATGAACTCGAAGCCGTTGAAATCCTCGTAGTAGCCGTGGCTGCCGTGCTGGAAGTAGTGGTAGTGGTCGGTGACGAACTGGGTGAGGATGCCGTCCTCGCGGGCGAGTCGCGGGAGCGTCTCGTCGAACGGTTCGACCGGCCCCCAGGGCCGCCAGAGGAACTCCTGGGTGCCAGTGAGCCACTCGCGGCGAGCGGGCATACAGGGGAGACTCCCCGCGTAGTGGGTGTCGAAGACCGCCCCGCGCTCGGCGAAGCGGTCTAGGTTGTCCGTCTCGACGTCGAACTCCACGTCGATCTCGGGGTAGACGTCGAGGAAGTGCCGACTCAGGCTGTCGATGGAGACGAACAGGACGTTCATCGGCTCTCCCCGGGCAGGTGCTCGGCCAGGAGTGCGGCGTGGGACTTGCCGGTACTGACGGCGCCGTCGACGACGAGGAACGCCTCGCTGTAGCAGGTGCCACAGCGCTGGAGACAGCGCTGCTCGACGACGTCGGGGTCGGAGTCGGCGGAGTCGGGATCGGTCGCGTCCGTCGGAGCGGCGGCGTCCGACGCGCACGCGTCGACGGCGCGGAGGCGGGACCGGGTCGGCCCGTCGACGTTGCGCAGGCAGTATTCGATAGTCTCGGCCATGATGCGCGTATCCGCCGACAGGCCGATAAGTGTGTGCCAGCGGGCGTCGACTGCCGGTTGTGCCGTCGCGTCGTCCACGGACTCCACGTAGCGACCGACGACGAAACCGCTATCCCGCCGCCGGCCGAGGACGCGAACATGGACCCACGCGTTCGCGAACACGCCGAGACGATCTGTGACCACTCCGTCGACGTCCAGGCCGGCGACAACGTCGTCATCGACGCCCATCCCGTCGCCGAGGACCTCGTGACCGCCCTCCACGAGGTCATCGCCGACCGGGGCGCCAACCCGCTCGTGGTACAGGAGCGTCTGGGCAAGCGCTTCCAGCGCGCCTATCTCCGGAATCACGACGGCGACTTCGAGTTGCCCTCTCACGTCATGGCGCTCTACGAGGAGATGGACGTCTACGTCGCGATCCGGGGCAGCGACAACGTCACCCAGACCAGCGACGTCGACCCCGAGACCCAGTCGGCCTACGCCCAGGCTACCCGCGAACTGCTCGACGAGCGCCTCTCCAAGCGCTGGGTGCTCACGCAGTACCCCGCCCCCGCCAACGCCCAGCTCGCCCAGACGAGTACCGAGGGCTACGAGAACTTCGTCTGGGACGCCATCCTCCGGGACTGGGACGAGGTCCGGGAGTTCCAGGCCCAGATGGTCGAAATTCTGGACGGGGCCGAGGAGGTGCGCATCGTCTCCGGCGAGACGACCGACGTCACGATGAGCGTCGCCGGCAACCCCACCCTCAACGACTACGCCGAGCGCAACCTGCCGGGCGGCGAAGTCTTCACCGCGCCCGTCCCCGACTCCGTCGAGGGCGAGGTCTTCTTCGACAAACCCCTGTATCACCAGGGCCGCGAAGTCACTGACGTCCGACTGGTCTTCGAGGGCGGCGAGGTCGTCGACCACGAGGCCTCGAAGAACGAGGACGTCCTGACCGGCGTACTCGAAACCGACGACGGCGCCCGCAGACTGGGCGAGCTCGGGATCGGGATGAACCGTGCGATCGACCAGTTCACCTACAACATGCTCTTCGACGAGAAGATGGGCGACACCGTCCACATGGCCGTCGGCCGGGCCTACGAGGACACCGTCGGCGAGGGCAACGAACAGAACGAGTCTGCCGTCCACGTCGACATGATCGTCGACATGAGCGAGGACTCGCGGATCGAGGTCGACGGAGAGGTGGTGCAGACGGACGGGACCTTCCGGTTCGAAGACGGTTTCGAAGGATAGCGAGGTCGCGAACGTCGAAGGAAGAGCGAGATTTTTCCCGCGGCCGCGAGTAGACCCAGCCAACTGGGGAGACCACGTGATCCAACTCGGGGGAGATATGTGCGTGCTGTTGGCCGAGCACCGTGACTCGCTGGAGGCGCTGGGGCGCGGACTCGCCGCGTTCGTGGTCGTCTGGCTCGGTGGCTGGTGGGTGGTCCTCCCGAGTCTCGACCGCGTCGTCGCGCGGCGCAATCCGAACAATCTGACACTCAAGCGTGCCGTCCGCCGCTATCTCCGGGGGACGACCCTCGTCGTCGCGGCCGTCGCGGCGGTCGTCGCCGCGGGTTACGGCGCGATCCTGCTCGGGTCGGCCGTCCTCGTCGCGGCGGTGACGGTCGTCGTCGGCGTCGCCGGGCGGGAGGTCATCGGCAATCTCGTCAGCGGCGTCTTCCTCGTCTCCGACCCGGACTTCAACGTCGACGACTGGATCGCCTGGCCCGGCGGGCAGGGGGTCGTCGAGTCCATGGGGTTTCGCGTGACACGCGTCCGGACACAGAACAACGAGGTGGTCGTCATCCCGAACACGACGCTGGCGACCGGCGAGGTGACCCGACCCTACGGGCGTGACGACTTCCGGGTGACGGTCGAACTCGGCGTCGACTTCGACGAGGACCTCGAGACGGTGATCGAGACACTCCGCGAGGAAGCCGTCGCCGTCGGCGGTGTCGTGGAGGACCCCCGCCCGACCGTTCGCGCCATCGAGTTCGACCCGAACTCGGTCCGCCTGCGGGCCGAACTCTGGGTTCGCGACCCCGAACGGGTCGACGTCGTGCGGATCCGCTCGACGTTCATCGAGCGCGTCGCCGACCGCTTCGACGCTATGGGCGTCGCCATCAGTCCCGCCTCGAAACACGAACTCTCGGGCGAACTGACTGTCGACGGCGAGGAGACTGACGACGCGGCCCTGGAGGAGTGAATCGAAACGGTGTTGCCGGCCCTCTTTTCGGACAGTCGATCGTCGGTCAGTTCCGGCGTTCGCCGGGCCACTCGGCGACAGACCGGTCGATCGGGAGAGCCGACCGTATCAGTCGAGACAGCTGCCGCGACTGCGCTGGTGATCGTGTGAGAAAGCCCTCGACATGCTCGCGGCCCGCGGAGCTCTCATCGCCCTCTGAGGAGTGCGGTGAAGACGGCCGCTTCGACTTTCTGGAGGTGTTCGCTGACGGTCGCGGGCGAACAGTCGAGACGCTCGGCGACGTCCTCGTGGGTCGCGTCACGGGGCGTCTCGTAGTACCCAGCAGCGACGGCCGCTTCGAGTACCTCACGCTGGCGGGCGGTCAGTGCGTCGAGCAGGCGACCGCCCTCGGGGTGGTACTCGCCGGTGCGTTCGATACTGATGTCGACGCCCTCGGGTGGGTCGTAGTCGGCGCGGGCGAAGGCCGCCTCGGTACCGACGAGCGTGATCCGCTGGCTGCCGTCGTCGGTGAGTTCGATCGGCATGTCGCGGACGAGTTCGAGTTCGCGGTCACGCGCGAGCATGTCCTCGACGAGTTCGTTCGTCTCGGTCCGCGAGTAGCCGTAGGCGGTGTCACTCTCACCGTCGGCGACCGTGAACTCGTGGACTTCGGTGGCTTCGGCCAGGATCGACCGGTAGCGCTCGGCGTCACCCGACGCTTCCGCGAGCATCGTCACCGTGCCGTCGCCCAGGTCGTCCATCCGGTGGATCGCCTCGGGCGTCAGGTCGGGGTCTCTGGCGATGGCCGCACCCACCGGGTGAAACCCCTGCCCGTCCACCGGACTGACCAGCAGCGTCACGTACCGCATACACGACGGTACACCGACGACGGGTATCAAACCGGGTGATCCGGGCCGTCTCGACCCGTCCAGACCGTCACTCCTCGACGTGCAGGATCCCGACGTAGTCGCCGCCGGTCGAACCCACCGACTCCCCGGGGTCGAGCGTCTCGACGAGAGCCCAGGGCGTCTCGCTCGCTAGGTCGACCATCGTCTCGGACTGGGCCATGAGATAGTCGTACCACGGCGTCGCGAGGGTGCCGTACCGGACCCGCATCCGGAGCGCACCGGGGAGGCGACCCCGCTCGCGGTTGTACTCGTGATACTCGAGGTGGTGCTGGTCGTCGGTCGCCGTCGGGTCGCGGGTCTGTGCGACCAGCGTCGCATCGTCGGTCGCAACGTCGGCCAGCCCGCGCAGAATTCCGGGTGCGCGGTCGGCGGTCCCGACGAGGCCGAAGTTGTTGCCCAGCATGATCACCGAATCGAACGTCCCGGGCGCGAACTCGTCGGCCACGTCCGCGACGTCCAGTTCGCGGACGTCCTCGACGCCCCGGTCCCTGGCGACGTCGACGGCGCCCGCCGAGAGGTCGATACCGGTCACGTCGTGGCCCCGCTCCTGCAGGGACAGGGCGTGGCGGCCAGCGCCACAGCCGACGTCGAGGACGCGCCCCTCGACACGATCCAGCGCCCGCCGCTCGATCTCGGGCCACTCCGCTGGCGGGGCGAAGTAGAGTTCGCCGCCGCCACTGGGAGCGACGTAGCCGTCGTCGCGTTCGATGACCGCGTAGCTGTCGCCGTGGTCGCGGTGGGCGCGGAGCAACTCACCGAACGCGTCGCCCGTTTCGGGCTCACCGGGACGCGTCGTTTCGGGGTCGCCTGTGGCGTCGTCCATACGATGGCTGGGGGCGGGGTTGCCACTAAACGCCGGGGGTAGTGTGCGAACGAGTGGCGACCCTGCCGGCGTGCGAAACGGTAAGCCTCGGCAGTCCCACGGAGGGGTATGTACCTCGGAGACCGAACCTGGCCGGAACTGGGCGAGTACTTCGCCGACGAGTCGCTAGCGCTGGTTCCCCTCGGGTCGACCGAACAGCACGGGCCCCACCTGCCGGAATCGACCGACCACCGCATCGCTCAGGCACTCGCCCGCGAGGCCGCCGAACGGACGGGGTTTCTCTGCACCCCGACGATCAACGTGGGCGTCAGCCCGCATCACCGCCAGTTCCACGGCACGATGTGGGTCGACGCCCCCGTCTTCCGGGACTACGTCGAGTCCCTGACTCGCAACCTCACCTACCACGGCATCGACCGGGTTATCTTCGTCAACGCCCACGGTGGCAACGTCCAGCACCTCCGCGAAGTCGGCCGGCGCGTCCGCGACGACGAGGTCGCGTATGCCATCGAGTGGATGTGGGACGAATCGATCCCCGACCTGGTCGACGAAGTCTTCGAGCACAACGGCCCCCACGGTGGGCCCAAGGAAACGGCGATGATGCTCCACATCGACGAGGACCTGGTTCGCGAGGACCAGTTCGAGCGCGCCCGCGACGAGGGGATCCCGGACATGGAGGGGTTCGACGGTCTGACCTACGGGTCGCGAACGTTCTACGACGCCATCGACAACACCAACAGTGGAGTGCTCGGTGACCAGACCGACGCCACACGCCAGAAGGGCGAGCAGATATTCGAGGCCGCCAGCGACCAGCTGGTCGAACTGGCGGAGTGGCTCGACGACCAGGACTTCGAGGATCTCATGCCGAAAGACCACGTCTAGGCCCGGGCAAGCCAGTCGAGTCACTTCAGCCGGTAGCGACGCGTCCGAGTGACAGCGGCGATCCGTGGTGTCGCCGTCACCTGTCGCGTTCGTCCCTACCGTCGGGATATATCGGTCACGGGGGTATCACAGCGAGCAGGACCCGGAGATTCCAGCACGTGACGACGACCCCGGGAGCCACCCTGTCCCCGAGCGGTGCGACCGACGAGATCTCTCTCGTGCATACCGACACCGACGGCGGAAACGAACTCGGTCAGGATTTGCTGATCGACTGGGAGCGTCGGTAGCAGTGGCCTGAAGAATTCCGCCGCGATGGGCTGGGGCAGTGGTCCCAGGCGATTCGTCGGTCCGGACCGAACCGCAGGCCTCCGGTCTGGTCGGAGGTAGCAACCCGAAACCGTCGAGTTGCTCGACGCCGCGATGCTCGCGATGTTCGCGAAGGCCCGCCCCTCGCGACACGGTGTCTGCTGGGACTGTCCCACTCCCACGGACCGGTCGCTGGCGATCTGTCCTGCTCACGAGACTGGACCGAACGGAGTCTGTGACGACCGTGTCCGGCGGTACGCGACGGGCGAACCCATCGGGTGGTCGTCGAGAACCGATCGGGCGGAGTCGGGATCGAAACCCCGTGACGCGGAACGCTCCGGCGGCGCCACCGCGGCGTTCGGGTGTGCGTTGCCGGTCCGTGGCAGGCAGGCCACGGTCGACAGCGATAGCGTCGCTCACTGGGGCCGTTGTGACCGTCGCGTCACCCGGTCGTCGTCGCCCTCACGGTCGCGCTGTCGTCGTTCGAGGCGCCGAAGCACGCGATAGAGCGGCGCCGCCGCGGTGATACTCAACGCGAGCGACGCGAGGAAGAAGGTGAGCGCAGGGGAACGGGCCTCGACACTACCGCTCCAGTCGTGGAGGAGATCTCCCGACGCGAGAATACCGGAGTCGTGGGGGTACTGGTCGGCCATTGGGGCGTCGCCGGCGACGTGACCGTCGAGCCAACCGTTCATCGAGGTACCGGCGACCCCGCTGACGGTCCGGGTGAAGACCGCGTAGGTCACCCTGCCGTCGTGGCGGTTGAGCCGCCGGAAGACGTCTTCGAGCGACCGGTGACCACCCGTCTCGGCCCGTATCTTCGCGTCGAGGGCGGCGAGTGTGCGGGCGCCCTTGTGGTGGGGGACGGCATCGTTCTTCCAGGTCGTCGGGTCGGTCAGGATCGCCCGGGACGGGTCGCCGTCGAGGTGTCGCCGGAGTGCCCGCTCGGAGACCGAGCCCTGCTCGTAGCTGAGTCGGGCGGCGTAGTACTCGGCGCTGGCCTCGCGGAACCACCGCATGTCCGTCGCGAGCCGGAACGACTGGCGCGTGTGGACGTACTCGTGGAGCCAGACGTTCTCCGGGTCGTCGAGTCGCGAGTCCGCCTCGACCCAGAACTCGTCGCGAGCGGGGATGCTCTCCCCGCCGCGTCTGACCCCGGGGACCGCGTAGGCCAGGACCGACTCGTCACGGTCACCGACGTCGAGTCGCCCTGCCGCGTCGGCCAGCGCGTCGGCGATGGTAGCGGGCTCTTCACCGGTCGTCGCACCCGCCGGGACGACGACCCTGACCTGCCGACCGGTGTTCGAGCGCGTCACGACGTCGGTGGGGCCAGCAAGCGCGTAGCGGTCGCCGAAGACGCCGCGGGCGTCGGCGAGGGACCCCGCGCGCCCGGTGAGTGGCCACGACCGCTCGACCGTCCCGCCGCGGACCCGCTGGACCTCGACGAACGGGACCGACGCGAACGTCCAGCGCTCCGTCGCGACGGATTCACGACCGTTCGCCGGGCCGTCGGCAGCGCCAGGACGACTCGCCTGGACTTCCAGCACGACGCGTGCGGACTCCGTCCCCGTCCAGACCAGGCGGGTCCGCCGGTCGCTCTCGACGGCCTCGAATCCGGTCGAGTCGGCAACGGTGGCCCCGCCGACGATCACCCACAGCCGATCGACGTCGGCGTCCGGCGACACCGTCAGTTCGTACCGAACCACCCCGTCAACCCGCGTGACTGACACCGCAGTCTCGTTCGCCGGTCCGCGGTCCGTCGATCCCTCCGCACCGTCGACACCGCTAGCCAGAGAGTCGGCGTCTGTCACCCTCTCGTCGACGCCGCCGCCCGCCCCGGCCGCCTCGATAGCCGGCCATCCAGAAGACAATATCAATATAAATATCAATAACACGTACCCTATTCGGATAGTTTCTGGAGACATATAGGCACTATACCGGCACTCAGTCGACCGTTTCACACTCTTGTCTGTCTACTCGACCATCAAACCAGTATCGTACAAAATATCGATAGTGAAAACAAGATTTGCGAAGCGCCTCGACTGGGTGTGTGCACGGAGAGTGTCGTCCGGCCAAGAAGCGGGTCGAAGGGGGGTGAGACCTCGAGCGGGTGGATCGGGACGGTGTGGGTCGGTGCGAAATCGTCCGAAACCGGAAGGCAATTAACCGCTCTTGCCACACCGTCACACGATATGACCGCAGGGAAGGCCGCACGCCTGGGCCGCATCGGGACAGGGGAGCGCTACCTCGTCGTCCCGATGGACCACGGTATCACACTCGGGGCCGTGAAGGGTCTCGTAGACATCGAATCGACCATCGACGCGGTGACGAGCGCCGGCGCCGACGCCGTTCTCACACAGCGCGGGATCGCCGACCGCGTCCATCCCAACAAGAACGGCGCGGGCTATATCGCCCACCTCAACGCTTCGACGGACATCGGGCCGGACGAGATGGACAAGCGCCCGACAGGAACCGTCGAAGACGCGATCCGTGCCGGTGCCGACGCCGTCTCCTATCACATCAACGTCGGCAGCGAGTACGAACCCGACCAGATCACGGGGCTCTCGGAGGTCACGAGGGAGGCAGACGCCTACGGGATGCCCACGCTCGCGATGGCCTACGCCCGGGGCCACGACGTCCGCGACGACGACCCCACCGAGTTCGCCGAGGACCTGGGTCACGCCGTCCGCCTCGCCGAGGAACTGGGCGCCGACGTCGTCAAGACCGCCTACAGCGGCACCGCCGAGACGTTCGACAGGGTCGTCGAGTCCACGTCACTCCCCGTGGTGATCGCCGGCGGCTCGAAGGGCACCGACCGCGAGACGCTGGCGATGGTCCGGGGTGCGATGGACGCCGGCGCCGACGGCGTCTCGATGGGCCGCTCTATCTTCCAGCACGACGACCCCGAGGCGATCACGACCGCCGTCTCTGCCGTCGTCCACGACGACGCGACCGCCGACGACGCCGCCGAGCGAGCCGGTCTCACGGTCGAAGCCTGACCACCGAAACCGGGTTTTCCGACAGTTCTCCGAAACGGGTCAGACGACTGGCTGACGGGCGTTTTTGTGGGACGAACGGAGATATCGATCCGATGGCAACCAGGGATTCGCTCCTCGATGGGAGAGGAGTCGCGGGCTTCGGGCCGCTCGTGGCGACACTGTGCGGGTGTACGGTCGTACTGACTGCAGTCTTTCTCGGTGGGGTCGCGCTCGCGGCCGGCCGGGCTGGCGAGTTCGTCGCGCGCCTGCCACTGTACGTGCTCGCGAGCGCCGTCGCGTTCATCGCCGTACTGCTCGTCGCCGACCACGCACGCACCCACGGCACGGCGATCCTGGCCAGGGCGGCCGGGGTCGCTCTCGTCGGGTTCGCGACCGTCTCGCTGGGCACCGAGGGCGTCGTCGACGCGCTCCGACACACAGATACCGTCGTCTACTCTCACCTGTTCGTCTACCTCCTCTCGGCCGCCGTCGTCGTCTCCGGTGTCGGCTACTGGGCCGCGCGTAACTACCGTGACGTCCGTGATCTGACGGCCACGGACTCGCTCTGAGCGGCACCGACCGCGTCGCTGGGTTTCGTCTTCTCGACGACGCTACTCTGTTCGCTCACAGAGAGTGCTGTCGAGGTCGAACAGAGCCGCGTCGCGGACGGGCATGAAAGCGGCTGACACGCCGCCCACACCGCAATCTTGTCACTCCCCGTGGAACGATTCGAGCACCTCGAAATCCCGCGCTGTCATCGTGAACTCCGAGATACGGCGCGTCTCCTCGCAGCCGTCGCAGGTAAGTGTCTCCTGCGGAGCAGGGAGGTCGGCCGGGTTCGCTTCCCACTGCGTCTCACACGCCGGACACTGGAGCTGTATCCAGGCTTCCTGCATGGTACGTCGGTGGGGTCCCCGCCGAAAAGTGTCTTGGGGGGGCTCTCACTGCTCGGGAACGCGGGCTCGCTATTCGGGGGCGCTCGCTTTGCTCGCGTGTCGCTATTGCTCACGGCTCCCCGCGGTCGCCGTTCGCTTTCCGAGGTGCTCGCCTTGCTCGCACCTCTCTTCCGCCGCTCGCGGGTCACTGCGTTCCCCGCGCACGTTTTCGAGGCGCTCGCTACGCTCGCGCCTCGCTGCTCGCGTGTCGCTCATTTCGTTCGCTCCCGCTCGCTATTCGGGGCGCTCGCTTTGCTCGCGCCCCTCTTCCGCCACGTTCAAATCGAACCCACGCGAGCGTGTGGGTAATGACACGACAAGTGTGGCTCAAGGCTGACGACGAGGTCGGCGACTGGGAGGCGCGCAAGCGCCGGATCACGGCCGGCCTGGAAGCTGGCATCGACTTCGTCCTCGTCGACGAACACGACGTCTCCCGGGTGCGCGACCTCGGCGTCGTCGACGTCGCCGCCTTCTCGAACGGCGACGTCCACGTCATGGACGCCGAAGCCGAGGAGGCCGAGGAGGCCGACGTCTCGGTCGTCGGTAAAGACGGCGAGGGCGACGGCACGATGGACGTCCCCGACGACCTCTCGGGCTCTGCGGATCTCTCGGTCCTGCGCCGCGAGGACAAAGCCGATGCCGGCTACGTCCGCATCCTGAACGAGCGCTACGAGGCCTTCGCCGAGGAGGTCGCCGCCGAGGCCGAGTACACCATCGTCGTCGGTGAAGACTGGCAGATTATCCCCCTCGAAAACCTCATCGCGCGCATCGGTGACGAGACGACCCTCGTCGCCGGCGTCCAGTCCGCCGCCGAGGCACAGACCGCCTACGAGACCCTGGAGATCGGCGCCGACGCCGTCCTGCTGGACAGCGACGACCCCGACGAGATCCGCGAGACCGTCGCCGTCCGCGACGAACAGCGCCGCGAGGAGATCGACCTGACCCACGCCACGGTCACCGAGATCGAACAGACCGGCTCGGCCGACCGCGTCTGCATCGACACCGGCAACCTCATGGAACACGACGAGGGGATGCTCGTCGGGTCGATGTCCCGTGGCCTCTTTTTCGTCCACGCCGAGACCGCCGAGTCACCCTACGTCGCGTCCCGGCCGTTCAGAGTCAACGCGGGCGCCGTCCACGCCTACGTCCGCACGCCCGACGGCGGGACGAAGTACCTCTCGGAACTCGGAAGTGGCGACGAGGTCCAGATCGTCGACACCGAGGGTCACACCCGCGAGGCCATCGTCGGCCGCGCGAAAATCGAGAAACGCCCGATGTTCCGCATCACCGCCGAGGTCGAGACCGAGGACGGCGTCGACCAGATCGGGACGCTCCTCCAGAACGCCGAAACCATCAAAGTCGCCACCAGCGAGGGTCGCAAGGCAGTCACCGAACTTCAGCCGGGCGACGAGTTGCTCGTCTACTACGAGGACACCGCCCGCCACTTCGGCGAGCCCGTCGAAGAGTCTATCATCGAGAAGTAACTACCCCGGCCGTGTCTCCGTTCTCGTCGTTCGGGGAGCGACTGCTCCGTCACCGTCGCTTCCGTCAGGCCGATTTCTGCTCCATCGACACACTACATTGTGAGTTCTATGTGCGTTTTTACCAGTAGATTTAAATAGTAGCTCTTCGGAAACTCACATCATGGCGCGGGAAGTGCGGATCACCGTCGACGACGACGAGGTCTTCGAGCGGATGAAGGCCCGCAAGCAGGAGCTCGACCTCTCCTGGGAGGACGTCCTCCATCGCGGACTGCGCGAGGTGCCGGCGGAGCGTCGGGACGAACCCGGAACACCGGGTGGCGACCCGCGTAGTCCCGGACAGCACACCGCCGGTCCCGGCGAAAGCACACGTGGTCCGGAGGGCGACCACTTCGAAGAGCACTGGCGTCAGCACAGAAGCCACGCTCGACACAGCCGTCGTGGCACCGACTCCGACGAAGCAGGTCCGGGAGGTCGGGAGGACTCGGTCGGTGCACTCGTCGAGGGCATCAAGGCACAGGTCCACGACCAGGTCCGCGAGTCCCTCCAGGCGTCGATAGAGTCGGTCGAGACAGCAGGGTCCGACCTGGACCGCCAGATGACCGAACTCGAACAGGCCGAAGACGCCGTCCTCGGGTTCGAGAGTGCCGTGAGTGACGAGCGACGATACCGGGTTCCCCTGCGCGTTCGCCTGGAGGCCAGTCGCGAGGGGATGGACGTCACCGTCGTCGCGGTCCGCGAGGGCAAGTCCGTCACGGACATGAATCGCTTCGACAGCGAGAGCCGACGGGCGGTGAACGTCCACCTCGCGAGCGGCGGGACGGCGACGCTGTCGTTCGGCGGCGGGGAGGACTACGACGTCGCACCGGTGCTCGCGTGGAGTCACGGCGACGGTGGCGCTCCGACCGTCACGAGCGTCCGGATCGAGGAGGTGGTCCTCGATGGGTAGTGAAGCCAGCGGTCCCACAGCGGACGAGCAGTCGGCGGGAACCGACCTCGGAGAGACGGCGGCCACGTTCAGTCTTCTCAGCGACGAGACGCGCGTCAGGATCGTGCGAGCGCTGGCCGACGCACCCGATGGACTGCGCTTCTCTGAGCTCCGGTCCCGTGCGGACGTTCGGGACGCCGGGCGATTCAACTACCATCTGGAGAAACTCTGCGGACGCCTCGTCGAGAAATCGGGGGAGACATACGTACTGACCGCGGCTGGTGCTGACGTCGCGGACCTGCTATGACGGGTCGGCGCCCCGACGCATGAAGGTCAGCCACTACTTCGAGTGGGAAGAGGCCGTCACCGGCGGATTCGCCCAGTCGGTCAACAACCAGCGCGAGATACTCGACCGACACGGCATCGACTACACCACCGACCCCACCCTCGACGCCGACCTCCTGCATCTCAACAACATGGGTCCCCGCTCGGTGTACTGGGCAAAGCGTGCCCGCCGTGCCGGGGTACCGGTGCTCGCCCACACCCACAACACGGCCGCCGACTTCCGGGAGAGTTTCGTCTTCTCGAACCTGCTCGCGCACCCGCTCGAACCGTACCTCGCGTGGGCCTACGGTCTGGCCGACCACCTCGTCTGCCCGTCCGGGCACAACCAGGCGGTGATCGCCGAGTACACCGACACCCCCTCGACGGTGATATCGAACGGCTTCGACGGGGACCGCTTTGCCGGTCACGACGACGCCCAGTTGCGTGCGGAGTATCTCGACCGCTACGACCTGGAACCGCCCGTCGTCTTCATGTTCGGGCACGTCATCAAGCGCAAGGGACTGCGGACGTTCGTCGAGACGGCTCGCGCGATGCCCGACACCGACTTCGCGTGGTTCGGCTACCTCAACCCCACGGGCGGACGGTTCGACCGCTTTCTCCAGCCCCGTGAGACCCGCAAACTCGTCGCGAATTCCCCCGAGAACTGCACTTTCACGGGCTACATCGACGACCCGCGCGGCGCGCCCGCCGCCGGTGACGTCTTCTTCTGGCCCTCGAAGAACGAAAACGAGGGGATGGCGCTCCTGGAGATGATGCACTGCTCGATCCCGCCGGTCGTCCGGTCGATCCCGACCTACGAGTGGCTCGAGGACGGCGACGCCTGTCTCAAAGTCGACGCCGGCGCGGACGACGGCGCCGAGGCGTTCGTCGACCCGCTCCGGCGACTCTGCGAGGACGAGGCGCTACGCGAGGAGATCGGGACTGCTGCGGCCGAGACGAGCGAGGATTTCACTCTGGAGACGGTCGGTGCGGACCTCGTCGCACTCTACGAACGGCTGACGTGAGTGTGAGTGTCGGATCGAGGGGCTTCTTCTCCCAGTCGCTGACTTGTAGACCGTTCGAGACAGGCGAAAGAGTGGGCAATCGCGGTGGCGCGCGCCGTCGAGGGGTGGGAGGCGCTCCGCGCCTCGCTGCGAACGGGGAGGGACGACCCGTGAGCGGTTCATCCCGAGACGGCGTCGCGCGAGGGATGAGCATCGCAGCGAACACAGTGAGCGAGAAGCGCAGTCGGTTGGGGAGGTGTGTGGCTTGCGGTTGCTGTGCTGTCCTGGCGGACTGAAAGGGCGAGGGCCGCTCGCGCTCGTTTCAGTCGTCTCAGCGACCCCTATCCGAGCGAGCGAAGCGAGTGAGGATATGTCGCTGAGCGACCGCGAGCGGTCCGAGGGCTTTCAACCCACCACGTCGACTGCGGTGCTGTCTGCGGTCGATATTCCTTTCAGAGAATATTCTACGAAACCATCTGATCAATACGCAGGACACACTTTCAAGTCTCACCTACCGATAGCACACATCTGGTGAACTGTCGAATCCGTCCGGTAGCCGAGATGCACCAGCGGCCGCCAGCGACAACAAACACGGCGAGCGGGGACGTCTACGACTGGTGGAGTCGGCACCCTCGCGCGCTCGACGTGCTCTACGCGATGGCGTTCCTGGGCCGCGAAGCCTCGTTTCGCCGTCGAGCGACCGAGACACTCGGCCTGACGCCCGGCGAGCGCGTCCTCGAAGTGGGCTGTGGCAACGGCAACAGTTTCGGGACGCTCCGTGAGGGTATCGGCCGGGACGGGACAGTCGTCGGACTCGACGCCAGCGAGGGGATGACGACGGCGGCGAGGGCCCGGGTCGGTGAGGCGGGTTGGCAGAACGTCCACGTCGTACAGGGTGACGCCCGCCGACCACCGCTGCCCGACGGGACGGTCGACGCCTCGTACGCCGCGATGTCGCTGAGCGCGGTGCCCGACCCCGAACGCGCTGTCGCGGCGACGCGGGACCTGCTCCGACCCGGCGGGCGGTTCGTCGTCCTCGACGCCCATGTAGCCGAAGTCGACGTGGTCGTACTCCACCCGGCCCTGAGGGTCCTCGAGTTCGACGGGATCCTCGGCCTCGGTGATCATCGAGGGGATGTCCATCAGCCCGAAGATGCGCTCGCTGGAGGCCTTGGCGTTCTCGTACTGGTCGATGATGTTCGACACCTGCGAGAGCGGCGTGACGAACCGTTGGGTCATGAACAGGAACGTAACGAACTCACCCGTCCGGAGGTCGCCGGTCAGCATCCACGGCGCCTCGCCCTGGAATATCCAGAGGCCGCCGACGATGAACGTCACCGCAAAGGAGAGCCCCGCCAGCATCTCCATCCCCGGCCGATAGACGTAGTTCAGCCGGAGCACCGCCATCGTGTCCCGGAAGTAGCGCCAGGAGGCGTTCTCGACGCGCTCGGACTCGTAGCTCTCGGTGCCGCTGGTCTTGACTAGCTCGACGCCGGAGAGCGCGTTCTCGAGTCGCGTGTTGAGGTTGCCGACGCTGGCCCGTCGATCGACGTACCGCGGCTCGACGGCCTTCATGAACCAGACCGTCAGCCCGAACAGCGCAGGCACGGCGACGAGTGTTATCAGCGCCAACTGGGCGTTCATCGAGAACAGGATGATCGCGATCCCGACGATCATCACCGTCAGCCGCACGGAGTTCTGGAGGCCGTTGTCGAGGAAGTTCTCTAAGTTGTTGGCGTCGTTGTTCAGCACGGACATCACCTCGCCGGTCTGCTTGTCGTCGAAGAACGTCATGTCCAGGCGCTGCATCGTCGAGAAGCTGTCAG
>ENA-ORCS01000411-ORCS01000411.1-marine-metagenome-genome-assembly--contig:-NODE-411-length-32363-cov-7.466921_pt1 | contig 32363 bp, 33 predicted proteins | sample MGYA00237781_ERZ508513 | MGnify/ENA primary metagenome ERZ508513 (study PRJEB26184, sample SAMN06268793) | marine metagenome | isolation source: Eden Landing Ponds, San Francisco, CA, USA | place...
TCGACCGCCGGCGTGAACGGGTGCACGTACGTGTGCATATCCGTCATATTCAGGTCGGTCTTCTCGTAGTGGCTCGCGGCCGGCAGAACGATGTCCGAATACAGCGCCGTCGAGTCCAGCCGGAAGTTGATGTCGACGACGAGATCAAGTTTCGGCCAGAGGTTCTCCTCGATAGCGACGTTACCCTTCGCCTGGTTGAAGAAGTTGCCTCGCCAGACGAACATCGTCGACGGGTCCGGCCGGAAGCCGTCGCCGCGCTCCTCGGGATAGACCGGCATCCAGCCTTCGTTGACTGACTCCTGGATCATCGAGCGAGTCTGTTCGTCAGTGTTGTTGAGGATCCCTGCGTGGTAGTAAGTCCACAGCGTCGTCGGGACGCCCCGGACTGACCCAGTCGGGAACGAGAGGTTTTTCCAGCCGTTGAACGTCCAGATTTTCTCCTGACCGACGTAGTGATCGACGCCGGTTCCGTTGCGGCCGATGTGACCGGTCAGCGTAGTGAGCAACTGAATCGCACGGTTGCCGAGATCGTTGTGATACCAGTCGTTGACTCCCTTGCCGTGGATGATCTTCGCGGCGTCGGACTCGGCAAACTCTCGGGCGATCTTCCGGTGAGTCCGTTCGCCGACGCCGGTCTCCTCGGCGACGTACTCGGGCGTGTAGTTCGACAGCTCTTCCCGGAGGTTTACCCACACCGACCGGACCTGCACCTGACCGTCGGTCGTCGTGACCTCGCCCTCGACGGCCAGTTGCGGATCAAAGTCCAATTCGATCGACTTGTCCGCGTCGTATTTGGCCTCGCGGTCGCCGAGTGAAGCGGGTGCAATCCGAAGGTCGCCCTCGCTGTCCTCCATAACCATCACCTTCTCCGGGTTCTCGACGTCCGCGCCGAGTCCCGGGACCTCGCTGGCGCGCAGGAACTTCCCGGTGTCCTCCCGGACGAGCAGCGGCATATCCGACTGCTCTTTGAGGTGAGATTCGTCGTACAGCCCCTCCTCAACGATCGTCCGAGCCATCCCCAGCGCCAGCGCGGTGTCAGTACCCGGGCTCGGAGAGAGCCACTCGTCGGTGTGGATCGCCGTCTGGGAGTAATCGGTGAAGACGCCGACGCGCTTGGTCCCGTCGTACTGCGCATCGAGGAAGTACTTCGCGTCGGGGATGCGCGTGACGTTGATGTTCGACCCCCACACGATGATATAGTCTGCGTTGTACCAGTCGGCTGACTCGGCGTTGTCGGTCTGGTGGCCCCAGGTGATCGGCTGGCCCGGCGGCAGGTCCGAGTACCAGTCATAGAAGCTGTGGGAAACGCCGCCAAGCAGGTTGATCAGCCGCGTCCCCGAGGCGAAGGAGACGGGACTCATCGCCGGGATCGGCGTGAACCCGGAGATGGCGTCGTACCGCCCTTCGGTCACCTCGTCGATGACGTGTTCTGCGATCTCGGTCAGGGCCTCGTCCCAGGAGATGCGCTCCCACTGGCCCTCGCCCCGCTCGCCGGTGCGCCGCAGCGGGTACTTCACGCGCTGGTCGGCGTCGACGTAGTCGCTGAAGCAGGCCCCCTTGTTACAGCCTCGTGGGCTCGGGTCCGGGAGGTTCTCGTCGAACCGCGGGTAGTCGTTGGCTTGCTGTTCGCGCCAGACCTGCCCGTTCTTGACGTAGACCTGCCACGAGCAGGAACCGGTGCAGTTGACGCTGTGGGTCGACCGAGCGATCGAGTCCCAGTCCCACTCCTCGCGATAGAAGTCCTCCCAGTCGCGATAGGGGTAGGAGCCGATCGGATCGTCGACGAGTTCGAGGTTGTTCAGTCCCTGTTCTGCGATCGTCGCGCCGGTGACGCCGACGACGCTTGCGACGCCGGCCCCTTTCAGGAAGTCCCGGCGCGAGACGTCGCCGTCCGGCTGGTCGTTGTTGCTACTCATTGGTTGTGATGAAGACGGTGATGGTTCCGATGGCGATACCGACGAGTGCGAGCGTCGCGCCAGAAGTGCTGGTCGGGCCGACTTCCAGGCCAGCCGCGATCAGCGCCAGTCCGAGCAGTTTGCTCGCAGTGTCCAATCGACTGTACGTCCGCGGCGAGAGCGCGATTTCAGTCATCGCTCGGCACCTCGGTGGCTGGTTCCGCCTGTGGCTCGCGGAGCGTCCGGTAGACGATCCCGAACGCGAGTATCGGCCCGACGATGAGCGCCGCGAGCAACAGCGGGTTCAGCGTACTGGTGCTGATACCCGTTGCCTCTGCGGCGAGGTTGTTCATCCCGCCGAGCGAGGCGAGCATAATGAACACGACTGCCGAGACACCCACGCTAGTCTGCCAGGGCCGATCGATCGGATCCGCGGTGAAGTGGACTGGCTCATCCTCGCGATCGATGAACGGCCACGCGAAGATTATCAGGAAGATCAACGCCGGGATTCCCAGTCCGGCGATAAACTCCGCACTGACGTGGATCCCGATCACGGGAATCGTGAACGAGAGCCACGACGGCAACAGCTTGAGAAAGCCATACAGCCACATCAAAAACCAGTCCGGCATAATCAGATCGGGCGTCCCAGCCGGGTTGTTCGGGCCGTACGCAGCGATGTTATGGACCGGCAAGAAGCCGGCCAACAGCGACAGCGTCGCCAGCGTCTGGAAAAACACCACGGCCGAGACGGCGGCCTGATTCGGGAACGCCGGCAGGCCGACGACGACGGTGTCGTCCTCGCGGTCGACGGTCCGGTCGCCACCGTCGCTCGCCGCGGCCGGGGCGACGTTGTCCTCGCGCTGGGCTTCGGTGTGTTTCTGGCGAACCAGAATGAGCATATGGACGGCGAGCAAGGCGACGATCAACACCGGGATGACCAGCACGTGCAGGAAGTACAGTCGCGGGATCGTCGCACTGGAGGGGAACGACCCGCCAAAGACGATATTCGCCAGGAAGTCGCCGACGATCGGAATCGACGTCGTGACGTTGAAGCCGATCCCGGTCGCCGTCGCGGCGAACTCGTCGAACGGCAAGGCGTAGCCGGTGTAGGCCGCCCCGATTGCCAGGATCGCCAGGCCCGTGCCGACGATCCAGTTGGGCTCGCGGGGGTTCCGGTAGGACCCGGTGAAAAACACCCGGAGCATGTGCAGGCCGATCGAGGCGACGAACAGATGTGCGGCCCAGTGGTGAAACCGGCGGATGAACATACCGAACGGGACGTCGTACGTGATCTGCAGCACCGACGCGAAGGCGGCCGGCAGCTCCTCGCCCTGGAACTTCGCGACGCTGCCCTCGTAGGTCGTCGCCGAGGTCGACGGCTCGAAGAAGAAGCCGAGGAAGATCCCGGTCAGCGCGAGCATAACGAAGCAGAACAGTGCAATCTCCCCCAGCAAGAACGAGTCCTCGGCCGGGAAGGCCTTGCCGCCGAACTCCTCGGCGTCGTTCAAGTCGAACCGGTCGTCGGCCCACTGATACAGCGTCTGAGCCAGCGACATCACTCACCTCCGGGGCCGATCGGCCCCTCGAAGTCGCCTGTCGCGATCAGATAGCCCTCACTGGAGATTGTGACCGGCAACTGTGGCAGCGGGCGTGGTGGAGGTCCACCGACGACTGAAGCCCCACTTTTGGGGTTGAACTTCCCGTAGTGACAGGGACAGACCCACGTCGAGTTCTCCCGGTCGTCGACCATACAACCCGCGTGCGTGCACACCTTCGAGTACGCGGCGTACCCGCCGGCGGTGAAGGCCATATTCGTCTCGCCGCCGTACGCCGACTCCGGGAAGCGAACGAGCAGCGTCGGCGCGTCTGCCAACCCCGGCCGTGGCTCGGGGAATACGGTGAGCTGTTCACCCTCGCTGAGACGCGACTCCATAATCCGGTCGCCGTTGCCGTCGACGAGCGGGATCTCGTCGCCGTATATCGGGCCGGTGTACTCCCGTTCGAAGACGCGCTGCAATCCGGCCAGCGGCGCGGCCAGGCTCGCGACGGCGGTGAGACCCCCGACGGTCGCCAGCGCCTTGGCGTAATCGCGGCGCTGCATTTCGGCTCTGGCGTCAGTGTAGATGCTCGGCCGTACCGGTTCGCCGCTGTCACACGTCTCAGAGTCATCGATGTGGTCGGGTTCGTCCATCAGTCGTGCCCCCTGTGTTCGGCGACCTCGACGTGTGGCATAAACCAGGCGTAGTATGCCACCGTCAGCGCAGCCAGCGAGAGGAACATCCCGGTCGCGTACAGCCCGAAGTACTGGGTGCGCGCCAGCGTCAGGTACTCGCCGGTGAACAGCGCTGCAAAGACAATCGCGAGTGCAGTCAGCGCGCCCATCGCGGCCAGTCCCTCGACGGATTCGGTCGCCTCATAGTACTCGACCACCCACCGGTGGTCGGTGTCGATCCACGACCACCCCGGCTGGCCACCGTCGGCTGCCGTGTCGGGGGGTCTAACTGCACGATTCATAAAGCGGTGGGCGGCCGCGAGCGTCCCGAAGAGGCCGAAAAGAGCAATCCAGATGATCACGCCGACCTGACTCGGTGAGAGCTTGTTCGGCGTGTCGACGATGCTCTCTAAGGGCTGCATCTCCGAGACACTCCCGTCGATCGCGATTTCCTCCGACGGCGGTTCGCCGTGCAGCGAGACGAACCACATCGGCAGCAAGACCGCGACCACCACCGCGAGTATGACGAGTGTCTTCCTGTTCATAGTTCGATAGCCACACTGCCCGCCGAGGCGGGAACCACAGTGCGGACTCTATCAGTAATACACTCCCATCCCGTGTAGGCCCGTGACCTAACGGCTGAGGGACTTTATATCAGATTTCAGATGAATATATTCGGCGATCGATTTATACCGGTCGAAGTATCGATTGTAGCAAAGACTGTCCCGAACATATTCGTGACTAGGAATTTGCTTGTGGATAGAGTACGTTAATATAATGACTGGGATCTGTGCGGAGGTCCGCGTCGAGGGGCCGGCTGTCTGCCAGCTGGCGACACAGGCGGGCTCGTCCGGCACGATCACGTCGGTTTCGCGGGGGAGTACGCCCGCGGACGACGACACAGTCACCGAGGAGTTTACAGTCAGCGACGACGCGGCGTGGCTCTCGATGTTCGAGTCAGAGCCGATCTTCTCCTACGGCGAGCGGACGGTTCATCGGTTCTCGCGGCCCGCGGAGCAGGGCTGTGTCTGCGAACTCGTCGAGCAAAGCGGTTGCGCCGTCCGCGACATTCAGATCATCGACGGATCGGTTATGGTGACGTTTATGACGACCGATCTCCAGACCGTCCGGGATGTCGTCAGCGACCTCAAGGCGAACCACGAGGGCGTGCAAATCCGACGGCTCACCCGGTCGGAAGAGAACGACGGCGACAGTCAGCGGAGAATCGTCCATCTCGACGCGCTGACAGCACGCCAGCAGGAAGTCATCGAAACCGCTCACGAGATGGGGTACTTCGACCATCCGAGATGCGCGAGTGCGGGCGATGTCGCCGAGCGACTGGACGTCGCGACGCCGACCTTCACGGAACACCTCTCGGCGGCCCAACGCAAGTTGCTCGACGAACTGCTCGACCAACGCCGAACGGCTCGATCCGAACGGTAGCGACGGTCGCGTGTCACCAACGGATAGCGCCGAGACCGTCTTGGGTGCTCACGTATCGGCCACCACCGCTGCTAGCGCGTCTCGATGGAACGCGATGGCTTCGCTCCTGTCGACCGGTGGGTATCGGGGATTGGTCACCTCGCCGGCAGAATCGACGGCGCTCTCTGCGATCGCGGCGATCCGATGGGCAGGGCGGACCGCCGGGAGGGGTCTGACATCGGCATATCCCGATCTGAACGCCCGCCGGAGCGGTTCGGGGTCGGAAACGTACCAGTCCGCGACGAGGTACTCGGATTTTGCGACCGAAAGCGGGGGTGCGGCCGCAAGCGGCGCTTCCCAGTCGACGACCGCCGTGATCGAGTCGCCGGCGACCAGCGCGTTACCCGGCCGGAAGTCCCACGGAAACAGTCGCGCGGCAGGATCGTCGTCAGACACGGCCGCGACAACGGCCCGGAGGTCCTCGCGGAGCGGATCAAACGCCGACGGGAGCCGGTCGATCGCTCGCCGCCCGTATTCTCTGAACCACGGCTTCCACTCCCGGCCGTCCGACGCGAGGCCCCTATCCCCGAGCTCCAGTCGCCCGTGACCGTCGAACTGGAACGCCTCGTGGAGTCGGGCGAGCGCCGCCCCGAACCAGCGCGCGAGGTCTCGTCGCGTCCCGTCCCCGACCGAGGCAAACGCCTCGTGGAGGTCGTCACCGGCGACGTAGGCGGTGAGGATGTACGCGACGCCGTCGGACGTGCCCGCGGCAAGCACCGGCGGCACCGGGACGAACGTGCGTCGGCGTACCGCGCCCAACAGCGCCGCTTCGGTGCGAAGCCAGGTCCGCTCCGCACAGACCTGGACGACGACCGGCCCCCGATCCGCGAACCGAGCGAGTGCCGTCTGTTTTCGACGCCCGCGATCGATCGGTTCGACCTCGACCACGGCGTCGTCAATCGTCTCGAGTGCGGCTGTAGCCGCGGCCTGCGACGATTCACCGTCGAACGCGCCAGCCAGCTGGCTCATCCGTTCTCCCGCAGTATCCCGGGCAGTTCGACTAGCGAGTCGATCACGTACTCCGGTTCGTACGCCCCGGCGTCCCCGTCCTCCCGCAACCACGCCACCGACAGCCCGGCGTTGTGTGCACCGGCGACGTCGTAAGCCAGCGAGTTCCCGACGTACAGGGTTCGCTCCCGGGAAACGCCGAGTTTCTCAAGAGCGCGATCGAACGGCTCGGTGTGTGGCTTCGATCGGGGCAATTCGGCCCCGTAGACGACCACATCAAGGCGATCCGTGACGTCGAGTGCGTCGAGTTTCGTCCGCTGACGGTCTTTCGGCCCGTTGGTGACAATACCGATCGGGCCGACTGCCGCCGCGCTCTCCAGTGCAGTCTCCACGCCCGGCAGATAGGTGACTGCGCTGTCGTCGATTTCTGCAACCAGCGCGCGAGCGAGCGCAAGCGTGTCGACGTCGGCTCGACCGTGCTTGGCGGCGACCCGGGCCAGTCCCGCGCCGAAGTATCCGACCGTATCGCCGTGGTCCGGCGGGCCGTCCAGTGCTTCCCAAAGAGCCGGCGGGTCGCCGAACGGCGTCTCACCGACGCGCTCGAACGCCCGCTCGTAGACCGCCTGCATATCCTGAGTACGGCGACAAAGCGTCCCGTCGAGGTCGAAGAGGACAGTGTCAACATTTACCATACCCGGCCTTGGCGCTACTGCGTGAAAAACCAGCGGTCTATCGTCGACGCCAGTGTGGCCTGACGACAGCTTTCGGTCGACTACTCCGGATTGAGAAGCGATTCGATCCGTTCGAGTGCGCTGTCGTCCAGACCGTCGGCCTCGGAGAGCGACGCAAGCGGCGCAGCGAGGACGCGCGCAGTGATCGCCGACGCCGTCTCGGCGAGTACCCGTCTGCGCTCGTCGGTGAGACTGTCCATCGCGTCCAGTCGGGCGGTTGCGCGCTCCAGTTCCCGCCGTTCGACAGTCAAACCGCGTTGTTGGACGGCTTCGAGCGCGTCTTCGACGACGGGGTCACAGTCGTCGGAACAGTCGGGCCGGTCAAGCTTTGCGGACCGCGTGCGGTCCGTGTTCGGCCCGGCGCCGTCGCTGCTCATAACCGACACTGGACGTCCGTCCCGAAACAGCGCTTTTGCGAACATATTCGCCTCGTCGCGTTCCGCTGGGGGATCATTCATTCGACGCGGTCTTCGAGGTAGTCCAGTTGTGCTTCGAGTTCGTTGCGACGCTGGCGCTGCACCACAGTCGCGTCAAGGATCGACCCGCCGGGTGCATCGAGTGCGAACTCCGTGCGGGCAGTCACTGTTGTCGTCTCGTCCTGCTCGGCGAGCTCGTACGTTGTCGTCATCGAGTCGAAGATGCCGTCGATCTGCTCGTACGCCAGCGCCGTCTGTTCGTGCTCGTAGACCCGCAGCGTCAGCGATATCCGCAACAGCCCCAGCGCCTTCGAGATCTCCAGTCGGTCGCCGTCGATCTCGACCTCGTCGAATCCCGATGCACGCATAAACGGTTCGAGATCGTCAAGCGCGTCCTGGATCTCGTCCGACGAGGCCTCGATCGACCGTGTGACAGTGACAGTTTCCATAGTGTGTGGGCGTGGGTGCGGTTTTGGTGGCTACTTCTTTGGGAGCGTCGCGACGAACGTCTGATCGTCACGACTCGTTACCTCGTACCCGTCCGCATCGAAAGTTTCGACTTCGGCCCGGAACTCGTAGAACAGCGGCTTCGGCTCGTGATCGTTGACGATCGTCAGTGTCTCGCCGCTGGCCAGTGACGCGAACGCGTCGTGGATCTTCGGGTGGCGACGCGCCGGCGGCACGTCTCGCAGATCCAATCTTTTGTCTGCCATCGTCGGATGTGGCCTCGCCGACGACGAATACGTTCGGACGAACGTGTTCGGGAGGAGGGCGTACCGACGAACTTCGAGCCGATGTGAACCACGAGAGTTACAGCGCCGAGCAGAGCGAGGCTCTCGAAAGTTCACAATCTGGGAGGCGGACACTGCTCTGTATCCGACGGTCGAGCGAAGTGAACAGATCGGGCAGATCCCGATGCGGGTCAAAAAGCCCCAGTCCACACGGTGGGCGCAAAAGTGTCTTCGTTCGTTTCGGTCTGAGAGACAGCAAACCACTCGCTGGCCTGGGTCCTCTCGTGAGCAGCCGGTATTCGAATCAGCAAGCAGTACCTAGGCGATATCTCGGCTGGTGTCGATGCTGACCTCTTCGACGAGGTTGAGTTTGATGACGTTCGTCGGGGCGCGTCCACCACGGAACTTGGGAATTGCCAGCTGATTTTCGATCTCGTCGCCCTCGACGGTCGTCTTCATCTCGAAGACGACGTCCGCGAAGTGCTCAGTCGTGTCCCGAAGCGGGGGAACTGACCGTCCGTCCAGGCAGTGCAACACTGCGAGGCTGCCAGTGTTGAAGATGTGATTCTGGAGGTCGTTCATAAAGCTCCGGAATCGGGACGGGGGTTCCTGCTCTTCGAGGACGTCCAAGGGGTCGATGATCAGATTCGACGTCTCCGGGAGCGCGCTAACGAGTTTGCTGGCGTTGTCGAGTGGTGCCTCGCCGGAGACGTGCCGAACGGTCGGCTCGCCGGTGTTCGTCGGCGAGTGTTCGAGACTGTCTCGAATCGCCTGCTTTGAACGATCCAGCGAGAGGTACAGCGTGCCGCGCGTCGCGGTCAACTCGTAGAGAAACAGCTCAGCCTGGCTCGCCGGATTCGCGTTCAACACGACAATACTTCCGGCCGGGATCCCACCGTCCAACTTGCGATCAAGGACATCGATCCCGGTCCGGAGCCGGTCCTGCATAGCTCACTGTGTGGTTGGTTTCGCACGTGATTAAATATTGTGTTCGCCGGAATACGACAATCAGAAATGTGTTCGACTGACGTGTGCCGTTTCGTTTGGAGATCGGAGAATGTACAGTACACTAACTGTTCGCGGCCGTGCTCAGTCGCTATCGGTGTGGTCGTACTGGCCAGTATCGGCTACCTCGGTGGAGCCGTCGGAGGATGGCTGTATGACCGGTTTGGACGGGAACAATCAGCTCGGCCCAGTGTATAGGCCTACAGGAATCGGAACGTTTCGAGGTTCTTCGGCGCGAACGTCCGCATATTGTACTCGTGGTACAGCGCCGAGGACAGGTCCTGGACCGACGATTCGTCACCGTGGACACAGAGGACCTTCTCCGGTCGGGGGTTCATCGTCTTCACGAAGTTTTCTAGACCCTGGCGGTCAGCGTGACCGGAGAAGCCATCGACGGTCTCGACGTCCATCCGCATTTTCATCGTGTTGGACCGACCTGTATCGTTCCCGACGGGAATCTCGTCCCAGCCGTTCTGGATGCGCCGACCCAGTGTTCCCTGGGCCTGGTACCCGACGAACACGAGCTTCGAGTCCGGGTCGCTGCCGAGATGTTCGAGCCAGGACATGATCGGACCGCCGGTGACCATCCCTGACGTCGAAAGGACGATCGCCGGGTCGCCGTCCGTGACCTCCTGGCGCTCCTCCTCGCCGCCGTCGATGTGATTGAACTGCTCGGCCAGGAACGGGTTTTCGTCGTCGTGGAAGATCCGGTCGCGGAGGTCATCACGCAGATATTCGGGATAGGTCGTGTGAATCGCCGTCGCCTCCCAGATCATTCCGTCAAGATGGACCGGCATCTCCGGAATATCACCCTTTCGCATTGCCTCTTCGAGCACGAGCATCAACTCCTGGGAGCGACCGACTGCGAAGGCAGGAATCAGGACTTTCCCGCCTTTCTCGTAGGTGTCGTTGATGACCTCTTTCAATTTTTCTTCGGAGTCTTCCTGGTCGGTCTGGTAGTCGTTGCGCCCGCCGTATGTCGATTCGAGCACGAGCGTCTCGACGCGCGGGAACTCGTTGACGGCACCGTTGAACAGGCGCGTGTCCTCGTAGTGGATGTCTCCCGAGAACGCGATGTTGTACAGCCCGTCGCCGATGTGGAAGTGCGCAATCGAGGAGCCGAGGATGTGCCCGGCGTTGTGGAGGGTGAGCTTGATGTCCGGGGAAATGTCGGTCACGTCGCCGTACTCGATCGGGACGGTGTGTTTGATCGCCTCCCGAACCATCTCAGAGTCATACGGTGGCGTCCGACCTTCCTTGGCGGCGACATCGAGATAATCCAGCGTGAGCAGCCCCATCAGATCACGGGTCGGCTCGGTGGTGTAAATCGGCCCGTCGTAACCGTACTTGAACAACAGCGGAATAAACGCCGAGTGGTCCAGGTGGGCGTGGGTCAATACGACCGCGTCCAGCGAATTCGCGCCGGCACCGAGCGCCTCCGGAACCTGGAGATACGGCACCTCGCCTTCGGCGCCCGGCTTGTCACCACAGTCGACGAGCACCCGCGTCTCGGGTGTCGAAACGATGAACGACGCGCGACCGACCTCCCGGCAACAGCCGAGTGTCGTGATGCGGACCCATTGGTCGTCGGACATCTCCTCGCGGTGGATCTGGCGACCGACCCGTTCGAGGATGTCCCGACGCTCGTCGCGTTCCTGTTTGAGGAAGTTGCGGACGTTCTCGACTGTCGACGACTCGATTGGTGGCGTCCGCACGACTTCGGGTGTCCAGCCGACTTCCTGGGTAATCTCACGCATCGTGGTACCGTGGCGACCGATGACGAGTCCAGGCTTTTCAGCCTCGATGACGACCTCGCCAGTGTCGGCGTGAAAGTCCAGGTCGGTGACGCCCGCCTCGTCGGGGATGACCGACCGGACCTGCTCGCGGGCGTCTTCGGGCCGCGTCAGTACGTCCGGGTCGGGACGGACCGTGATCCGCTTGCGGAGCTTCGATGCGAGACGCCGCACCAGGTCTCCGTCCTGGGCGAACGTTTTCGGGTCGCGCGTATAGATTACCAGCTCCGGGCCCTCAAAGGCGACATCCGAAATCGAAATCCCGGCCGGAACCTCGTTGTGGATCGTTTCCTCTATCTCTTCGAGCTTCTGATCTACTCTACTCATAACTGGATGAAACGACTGATCACACACTCGATGCGGTTGGTCACCGCAGTGGTGGTGTCGTGATCACTGCTGGATAAGACTGTCATATCTGACGGTTGGACTGCCTGTCGGTGTACCACTCCGAACGACTCACTGTGAGTGTTCGGAAAACCGATCTATACTCATTCGTATTCCCCTCGGATTATAAAAGCCTTCGCAAAGACCTCCCGGTCGATGGAACTAACCAGCGAGACAGTCCGTACTGAATACGAGTGGACCCGCGATCGTGGCTCCGAGATCGTCCCCATCGTCAACACGGTGCGTGCCGATCTCGGCGACGCTTTCGACACGACAGTCGACTCGATCACGGTCGAGGCGTATCACGACGTGATCGACACGGTCTTCGCCGACGGCGATCGGGCGGTCAACGTGGCCGCGCTCGTGGGCCTGCTGCGCGACCTCGACGTTGTTGGCGATTACCCTGGATTCGTCGTCGACGAACTACTCGCGCGTGAGCTGGCGGCGGCCATCGCCGGCGAACAGCCCCATCGCCTGCTCGCGGAAGCGACGTTTCACTACGCGGACGTCTACACGCACGGCGATGCCGATGCCCCTGCGGGGCGTGACGACCTCGACGCCGCGCTTGCTGCAGGGGTCCAGACCCGACTTCCGGGGTGGGAGTGGCAATCGACGGACAGTCCGTTCCAGATCGATCCCTGACAGCGACGCTGGGCTGTCGAATCTCCGAGGCGTGTCTGACTGAGAGTTATCAGGGGGGAGAACCGTCATACGACCACTATGAGTGATGAGCGGACAATTACGGTCGCAGAAGTGAGCGACGGCCCCGGCGGGACCGGCGATCCCGGAACCGATGTCTCGTTGCCTGTTGTGGAACTGCTGACTGGCCGCGGATTTATCACTGGCAAATCGGGGTCCGGCAAGAGCAACACGGCGTCCGTCATCGCCGAGAACCTACTAGACGCGGGTTTCGGACTACTCATCGTCGATATCGATGGAGAGTATTACGGCCTCAAGGAGGCATACGAGATACTCCACGTCGGCGCTGACGAGGAGTGTGACATCCAGGTCACGACCGAACACGCTGAGAAGATCGCAAACCTCGCTCTCGAACAGAACGTGCCGATCATCCTCGATATCTCTTCGTTTCTGGACGACGACGAAGCCGAGACGCTCCTGACGGAGGTCTCAAAACACCTCTTTGCGAAGGCCAAGAAGCTCAAACAGCCGTTCCTGATGCTCGTCGAGGAGGTCCATGAGTGGATTCCAGAAAACGGTAGCGTCGGCGAAGTGGGGAAGATGCTGATCAAGATCGGCAAGCGTGGGCGCAAGCACGGGCTCGGGATGGTCGGCATTAGCCAGCGACCCGCGGATGTCAAGAAAGACTACATCACGCAGTGTGACTGGCTCGTCTGGCACCGACTGACCTGGAACAACGACACGAAAGTCGTCCGGCGAGTGCTCGACGGCGAGTACGCCAACGCTGTCGAGGATCTGGGCGACGGTGAGGCGTTCTTGATGACGGACTGGTCTGAATCCATCCGGCGGGTACAGTTCCACCGCAAGCAGACCTTCGACGCCGGAGCGACACCCGGACTGGACGACTTCGAGCGCCCGGAGCTGAAATCCGTCAGCGACGACCTCGTCTCGGAACTACAGGCGATCAGCGAGGAGGAACAACAGCGTGAGGACAAGATCGCCGAACTGCGCGAAGAGATCGAGAAGAAGAACTCCCGGATTGCCGAACTCGAAACGGAGTTGCAGGACGCCCGTGATCTGAGCCGGATGGCCGACCAGTTCGTCGACGCGCTGGTGGACCAGGTTGAGGGAGCCAGTCCCGGTCGAACGGAGGCCGAACGGATGCGCGCCCGACGGCAGCGACGCGAAGGGCAACAGCCGTCACCGTCCGAGGACGACAGTGGAGTGGCGGCAACGCCTGAAAACGAGACCAGTCCGACGGACGCCGAACCGACGACCGACGACACAGAGACAGACGATACAGCGGAGACCTCGACAGGCGACGAGATTGCAGACGCCGCAGGAGCGTTCGCGGCCGTAATGGGTGAAAACGGTGACACGCCAGCGGACACCGGCACTGACGACGCGGAGACGACCGACAGCGACGACTCCCCACAGCCGGGATCGAACGGGGATGGAGACCTAGCGGAGTTCGACTTTTCGGACGCTGATATGCCAGCGTTCGGGTTCGAGACTCCAGCGGAGACAGACAGTGATCGAGCGTCGGGTGAGGCTGACGAGACGTCGGCCGAGGCTGTCGAGACCGAGAGTGCTGACGGGCAGGCGAACCAGCCACAGGGCAGTGACGACGACGCAATCGCAGCGGCAGTCGGAGCCGTGGACGGGGACGAGGTACCGACTGTCGACAGCCCGACTCCACCTGCGGTGTCGTCGCTCCGATCGGAGATCCGGAACCTCGATACGAAGGCACGTCGGATGCTCGCCTACTACGACGATCAGGGTCCGGCGACACCACTCGACGCGCATTTCGTCGCCGGCGGTACCGGCGACCGGACCGATGCCTACGCGTACAATCGAACGCTGCGAACTGCGGGGTTGATCGAGCACGTCGGGCGGGGGAACTACGACATCTGTCTCCGCCAACGCCTCGAGGAAGCGACCAACGGCCGCCTCGAAGAGCGTGAACTCGACGTCTTCCGAGAGTTGCTGGCGACCTCCTTCGAACGATCCGAAACGGAGCAATCAGCTTCCGGGGAGGATGTCACCTAGCGCCGCACCGAGCGACATCGGGACGAACGCGACGACGACGTTCGCGAGCGCGACGACCGGCTGCTCCCAGTTGACCCGGCCCCAGCCCGTCAGCATAGCGACGGCCAGCAGGAACGATATAGTGAGGACGCCCACGAGTCGGTATGGGACGATCCCGAACAGTCGGTTCTTGACGCGGACGTCCTGAATCTCGGCAACGTACAGCACGCCGATAGTGAGCGAGACGGCCACAAGTCCCGTTCCAGCGAGCAACAGCGGATGATCAGCCAGAAATGCGCCGATCTCCTGAGTCCCACCTTCGACAGCCATCGGAATGCCGAAGAGCAACGCCCCGAGTAACGCCTCTGACGCGTCCGCGCGATCGAACCCCCAGATGACACGCCCGAACGCGGCGTCCGATTGTGTCGCTTCCGAAGCGATGTCCATCACGGCCTCGACCTGCCGACGCTCTTCGGCTGAATCGACCGTCTCGGACAGTGCTTCGAGTCGATCGAAAACGTCACTCGCGTCCGGTCCGTCCTCGCGGCCGGGTCCGCGTGTAGCCGGGTCGTCTCTGCCGTTATCCATCGGCGACACCTGCCCGTTCGGTCGTGGATAGTCCGCCCGGCGGTTGTACTGTCTCGCTCATCGCCGGATGCGACGGCACGAGACCCGTTAAACATTCCCTCGGTCGGGAATTTTCACCGACCGTCGCGAGGCAAACTTTATTACTGCTGTACATCCCTAGTGGAAGACATGGAACGTTCCAGTCGGCAGCGAGAGCGAGTGGCCACCGACGAGGACACGACGGAAGCAGACGAGGACGAACGTGAGACATGTCCGGAGTGTGGGTCTACGTCACTTATCGCGAGTGCAGATGGGGGCGAACTGGTGTGTGACGACTGTGGGCTCGTCGTCGAGGAAGGAACGATCGACCGAGGGCCCGAATGGCGGGCGTTCGACCACAGCGAGCGCCAGCAGAAATCCCGCGTGGGCGCACCGACCACCCAGACGATGCACGACAAGGGCCTGACGACGACCATCGACTGGAAGGACAAAGACGCCTACGGTCGCTCTATCTCCTCGAAAAAGCGCAGTCAGATGCACCGACTGCGTCGCTGGCAGGAACGGATCCGGACGAAAGACGCCGGTGAACGGAATCTCCAATTTGCACTCTCTGAGATCGACCGGATGGCCTCCGCGCTCGGCGTCCCACGCTCAGTCCGGGAGGTCGCTTCGGTCATCTATCGGCGCGCACTGGACGAAGATCTCATCCGTGGCCGCTCGATCGAAGGGGTTGCCACCTCAGCGCTGTACGCCGCCTGCCGACAGGAAGACATCCCGCGAAGTCTCGAAGAAGTCTCGGACGTCTCCCGCGTGGAGCAAAAGGAGATCGGCCGCACCTATCGGTATATCTCTCAAGAACTCGGTCTGAAGATGGAGCCTGTCGATCCAAAGAAGTACGTCCCTCGCTTTTGCTCGTCACTGGAGTTGTCCGAAGAGGTCCAGGGCAAGGCCAACGAGATTATCGACGTGACATCCGAGCAGGGCCTGCTTTCGGGTAAATCTCCGACGGGATATGCTGCCGCGGCGATCTACGCTGCCTCGCTTTTGTGCAACGAGAAAAAGACCCAGCGTGAGGTCGCCGACGTCGCCCAAGTCACCGAGGTGACGATTCGCAACCGCTACCAGGAACAGATCGAGGCGATGGGGCTTTGATAGTGAGTACTGTCGGTCTGTTCCGGATCGACCCCACGACTGCGGTGCGGTCGTACCGATAAATCGCTACGGTACTCACTATGAGACGACCGGCCGACTAACGGACTGTGACTCGCTCGGTGAACGTTTTGTGCCTGGCCGTTCGACAGTAATCTATGAGCGATCGAATCCGTGCCCACGTGTTTGTCTCCGGCCGCGTCCAGGGCGTGTTTTTCCGGGCGACGACCCGAGATACCGCCCGTGACCGGGGCGTCGACGGCTGGGTCAAAAACCGGGACGACGGCCGCGTCGAGGCCGTCTTCGAAGGGCCGACAGCGGCTGTCGAGTCGATGGTCGAGTTCTGTCACGGGGGGAGTCCGCAGGCCCGAGTCGAAGACATCGTCGTCGACTACGAGGACCCCGACGGGCTAGACGGCTTCGAGATCCGGTATTGACACAGACAGCTTCCCCGCCGTTTTTGCGCCATCCCACCGAAGTGCGCGTATGAGCCTCGGCGAGGTCATCACGGGCGAACAGATGGCAGTCATCGACAGCAACAGTGCCGCACTCGGCGTCCCGCCCAAACAGTTGATGGAATCGGCGGGCAACGCGGTCGCCCGCACGGTCCGATCGATCGTCGATCCGGGTGGCGACGTAGTCGTCGTCGCCGGACGCGGGAACAACGGGGGCGATGCCTTCGCAGCGGCGCGGTTCCTCACAGAGTACGACGTCCGCGTTCGACTGCTTGGACGAGCAGAGACGATCACGACAGACATCGCCCGCGAGAACTGGGACGCACTCCAGGCGAGCGAGCTCGACGCCCGCGAGGTGCGTGACTCGACGGCGATCGATTTCAGCGAGCCAGACCTGTTCGTCGACGCGATGCTCGGTACCGGAATCAGCGGCGCACTCCGAGAGCCGATGGCCACGGCGGCCACACAGTTGAACAACAGCGAAACGCCCGTGCTCTCGGTCGACGTCCCCTCGGGAATGGACGGGACGACCGGCACGCTGGCCGACAACGCCGTCCAGGCCGACCACGTTGTCACCTTCCACAAGCCGAAGCCAGGGCTAGACGCCCTTTCCGCGCCGGTCACGGTCGCCAATATCGGGATTCCCGACGGTGCCGAACGATTCGTCGAACGCGGTGATCTACTGCGACTCTCCCGGCCGGCCGACAGCCACAAGGGCGCATTCGGGGAGGTGTTGGTGATCGGGGGCGGTCCCTACACCGGTGCGCCGGCGCTGGCAGCACAGGCGGCATTGCGAGCGGGTGCTGATCTCGTCCGGGTTGCCTGCCCGCAGTCGGTGGCACGAGAGATCCAGGGCTACAGCGAGAACTTGATCGTCAGGCCGTTCGACGGCGATCGGTTCACGACAAATGCGGTTGGGACGGTGCAGGAGCTGGCAGTCGAGCACGACAGTGTCGTTCTGGGCCCCGGTCTCGGAGCCGCGGAGAACACACTCGCGGCCGTACAGGAGTTGCTCCGTGGCTACGACGGGGTCGCGGTGGTCGATGCCGACGCATTGGAGGTGCTCCCGGACGTCGAGACCGACGCGTCGCTAATCGCGACACCTCACCAGGGTGAGCTACGGGCGATGGGCGGGGCGACGACTGACAACTGGCGTGAGCGCACTGAGCTAGTCGAGTCGTTTGCGTCCGACCTCGGCGTCACGCTGTTGGTCAAAGGGCAGTACGACGTACTCTCTGACGGCGAACGCACGCGCGTCAACCGAACCGGCAACCCCGGAATGACGACCGGCGGGACTGGCGACGTACTCGCAGGGACGGTCGGGGCGTTGGCAGCGACACAGGACCCGATGGCCGCGGCAGCGATCGGTGCGCACGTCACTGGCGCGGCGGGCGATCGGGTCGTCGAGCGGCAGGGATACGGACTCGTGGCGACGGACGTACTCGATGCCATCCCGCCGGTGATGTGGGGGATCGACGATGAGTGAGCAGCCAGACAGCGATGGCGACGACGAACTGACACACACTGACGCGTCCGGCGACGCACAGATGGTCGACGTCGGCGACAAGCCCGACAGCAAGCGCCGGGCGGTCGCTCGCGGGACGATCCATCTGGCGGCATCGACGGTCGAGGCGATCCGTGCAAACGAACTTGCGAAAGGCGATGTGCTCGCGACGGCGCGAGTCGGTGCGATCCAGGCCGTCAAACACACCTGGGAGGCGATCCCGATGTGCCATCAGATCCCGATCACCAACGTCGAGACTGATTTCGAGCTGGGAGACACCGAGGTGACGCTGAGCGTCACCGTCGAAACGACCGGGAAGACGGGTTGTGAGATGGAAGCCCTGGAAGGGGTCACGACAGGGCTGAACGTCGTCTGGGATATGGTCAAGTCCGCCGAAAAGGACGCTGAGGGTCAGTACCCGGACACGCGGATCTCGGACGTGCGAGTACTGGACAAACAGAAATCGAGATGAGGGTCAGGGAGCGTTTTCCGCGGTCGTGTCGATGAGACCGCCAGCTTTCGCACGCGCTTGCTCGACGACAGACGGACGCGCCTCGAAATCGAGCACAATCTGCTCGCCGTACTCGATGTCTTCGACATTGGCGTGGTCGTGGATCCAAGAGACGAGACTCATCGCGTCATCACTCATCGGGAGTACCAATCGTTCGCGCTGGAGGTCAGGCAGTCCCTCGTCGATCCGCTCACGGAGGCGGTCGATATGCTGTCCGTCTTTGGCGCTGACAGCAACCGGGTTCGGGGCCAGCGCGGACAGCGCCTCGCGCTTCTCCCGGAGTGCGTCTTCCTCGACGGCGTCGATCTTGTTCAGGACAGTGAGGATTGGGGCCTCGTTTCGCTCGTAGAGCGTGTCGTGGCTGGTGACGAGTTTCTCGCGAATTTCCTCGACAGGTTCGCTAACGTCGATGACGAGCAACACGAGATCGGCCCGGTAAACCGAATCCAGCGTCGATTTGAACGACTCGACCAACCAGTGAGGCAGATCCGAAATGAACCCGACGGTGTCGGTCACTAGTACGTCCCGACGGTCAAAGTCGGCCTTACGGGTCGTCGTCCCGAGCGTGGTGAACAGTCGATCCTCACTCTCGGCGGTCGTGTCAAGGTCAGGATGGAGGCCCTCGTTGTCGTCGACCGCCATATCCGCCGCCAGTCGACGCAGTAGAGTGGACTTACCGGCGTTGGTATACCCGGCAAGTGCCACCAGATCGAACCCGGATTCGCGGCGCTGCTCGCGGCGATGCTGTTCGGTCTCTTCGATCGACTGCAGCTCCTCGCGAATGTTGGCGATCTGGTTTTTGATGTCCTGCTCGCGACTCTCGTCGTACTCGCCAAGCCCCATAAATCCCGGACGCTCGTCGCGCTTGGCGAGGCTCGCTTTGGCTTCCGCCCGCGGGAGTTCATATCGAAGTTCGGCGAGTTCGACCTGCAGTTGGGCCTTGCGAGTCTGTGCGCGCTGGCCGAAAATCTCCAGGATGAGCCGGAACCGATCGAGGATACGGACACCTTCAGGGAGTTTGTTCCCGAGGTTGTAGGTCTGGTACGGGCCAAGTTGGTTGTCGAAAACGACCACGGAGGCGTCCGTCCGAACGACGAGTTCCGCGAGTCGTTCGGCCTTTCCCTCCCCAATATGGAATGCGGGATCCTCGGTTCGGGTCTGGGTGAGTTCGCCGACAACGCCGTAGCCGGCCGAGCGAACGAGGTCAGTGATCTCGTCAGTATCCGCGCTGCCGGAATCGACCCGCTTGGCGATGACCGCCGGCTCTCGATGGGTGTTGTCCGTCACTCGACCAAAGGTTGGAGACGCGGCTATATAATTTTCAGGCAAAGGGAAACGGCGGGGGTGGAATCCCGCGCGTGTGACACTACGGAGCCGGCTGGCTCCAGGTAACTATACACACGCCAGCCGCATAAACCTCTAGCGTCGTTTACAGCTATGCTGACCGTCTCTCAGGCGAATTGCGGTACGATTCACCGTGAACAGTCAGTGCCGAACGGACAGCAATCGGTATCAGTCAAGATCGAGACCACGGATCGAAACGCGCTCGGGACCGTCTTCGACGTGGCCGATGATCCGCGCGTCCTCGCTGTCGGCGACGACTGCTTCGGCGTCCGCCTGAGTCAGCGCAGCGACGAACCCTGTCCCCATATTGAACGTCCGGTGCATCTCTTCGGAGTCGACGTTGCCTTCCGCCTGGACGAACTCGAAGACTGGCTGTGAATCGAAGGGGCCGGTGATCTCGTAGTGAGCGGCGCCCATACGAGTGAGGTTCGTCCAGCCGCCGCCAGTCACGTGCGCTGCGGCGTGTGCGCCGTGTTCGCGCAAGGGGGCAAGTACCTCACTGTAGATACGGGTCGGGGTCAACAACTCCTCGGCGATCGTCCGCTCGGGGGCCGGCGGGAACGGATCCGTGTATTCGTGCTCGCGTGTGACAGCGTCCCGAGCGAGCGTCAGCCCGTTGGAATGGATACCCGAAGACGGCCAGCCGACGATCGCGTCGCCCGGTTGGGCTTCACCGGGGAAGACGGCGTCTTTCGGTGCAAGCCCGGCACAGGTCCCGGCGATGTCGAGACCCGTAATCACGTCCGGCATCACGGCCGTCTCGCCGCCGACCAGCGCGACCCCCGCACGGTCCGCACCCTCGCGCAATCCGGCACCGATCGCTTCGCTCGTGGACTCGTCCGGCGTCTCGACAGCCAAGTAATCGACGAATGCGATCGGCTCGACCCCCGTCGCGATCAGGTCATTAGCGTTCATCGCGATGCAGTCGATACCGACCGTCGAGTAATCGCCGACTGCCTCCGCGACCAGCAGTTTCGTTCCGACGCCGTCGGTCGCCAGTGCCAGGTACTGCTCGCCGATGTCGACTAGGCCGGCGTAATCGCCCTCGAACTCGCCGGCCGCACCGATGAGTGCCTTCGTTGCGGCCTCGCTGGCGTCGATGTCCACCCCGGCCTCCGCGTACGTGAGTTGCTCGTTGTCCTCGTCGCTCATATCCGAGTGAGCGCCCGGCCGGGGCAAAAGCACACCGCTTTGCCAGAGGCTGTCAGTTTATTCCTCGCTGGCCTGCTCGCAGATTGCCTGCCAGCGGTCGCGCTTTTCGAGACGCTGCTGGAGTGCCTCGGCGTATTCCTGTGCGAGCGACGCTGCCTCGTCCTGGCGTTTCCCCCCACCGGAGTCGCCTCCTCCCGGCAAGATACTCGTCAACTTGCCCAACAGCCCACTGCCACTGCCACTGCCGCCGCCGCGCGGGCCACCCCCGGGCGCACCCATACCGCCACCGCCCTGTTCCATCTGCTCGATCTGGGGCATAACGCTCGGGAGCTTGCTCGTGTCAGCGATCAACTGGGCAGTCTCCGGATTGTCCGGCCCCTCGATGTCGAATTCGACAGCCGTCATCACCAACCCCCATTGCTGGCGCGTGAACGACGACGACTGCACGTGTTCCTCAAACTCTCGGTCGACTCGCATCCGCTCGGCAGCGAGTGCGTCCCGCCAACTGTTGTCGCTCATACGTCGTCGTTCGTCCCCGACCCCGATGAACGTTTCCCGCCTGACGTGCCGACTAGACTCAACTGTGCCGGACGAGACAGGCGGTTGCGCGTTCTGGCAGCGTCCTGTCGTAGCGAATCGTTCCGAAATGTTATAGCCGCCAGTACGAGTACACAACCGTGTATGCAAACAATCGGATTCATCGGACTGGGTGCGATGGGGACGCCGATGGCGTGGAACCTCGAAGAAGCCGGCCACGACTTGCTCGTGTACAACCGCAGCGACGGCCCGACAGAGCCGTTCGCAGACGCCGGGATCGACGTCGCGGACTCGCCCCGGGCGGTCGGTCAGCAAGCCGACGTGGTCGTGGTTATGGTCACCGACGACGAGGCGCTGGCGGCCGTCTTGGACGGGGAGGAAGGACTGCTCATCGGCCTCGACTCGGAGACGACTGTTATCCAGATGAGCACCGTCACGCCGGAAGCAACCGAAGCAGCCGCCCAGACTGTGCGGGCACAGAACGCCCGGTTCGTCGACGCACCGGTCTCGGGCACGGTCGGCCCGGCCGAAGAAGGGACACTGACGGTCCTCGCCGGCGGTGAGGAGGCGGTAATCGACGACGTTGCGGACGTCTTGGCCGCGATGGGCGAGCCGATCGTCCGGTGTGGCAGCGTGGGAGACGGTTCCAGAATGAAACTATTCGTGAACCTCCTGCTCGGGGATATGATGGGAGCATACGCCGAGGCGTTGACGTTTGGCGCCGCACAGGGCCTGGATCTCGAGGCGATGCAACAGGTCGTCGAGGCCGGCGCGGTCGACTCGCCGCTGTTCCGTATCAAAGGCGAGCTGATCGGCGAACGTGACTTCCAGCCACGATTCCCGGTCGACCTGCAGTTCAAGGACTTGCGGTACGCCAACGAGGTCGCAAACGACATCGGTGCACAGCTCCCACAGACCGCCGCGGCGCGGGAATCGTTCAGCGCCGCCAGCGCGATGGGACACGGCGACGAAGATATGACAGCTGTCATTAAATATCTCGAGTCGATCGCTGACGTGACCGTCGAACGGTGATCCTCCGCTAGGTTGGCAGTTCGTATCGCTCCGGGATCGAGCGGTCGCCCTTGATCGTCTCCTCGATCCAGGACTGATCGTCGTCGGTCTGTCGCTCGACGAGTTCGACGAACCGCTCGACGGTGATTGGTTCGTCTTCGGCGTTCATCGTCCGGAACACGTCGACCAGTGTGTGCTCTCCCGCACTCGCGGCCCGGATCTCCGCGTCGATTGCCGCAAGCAGGCGGGCTCCGTCGTGGTAGTGGGCGGTCGTCCCTTCCCAACTCGTCCGGTTTGCGAGTGTCACCGCCCCGCCGTTGGAGTGGGCAGCAAGGGCCGTGCGCACGTCGGATTTCGTCACGCCGTCGTATTGCTCCTGCATAAACCGGTAGCTCAGATACCGGGCACTGGCCTCACGGAACCACGCCATCCCCGATGCGGTTTGGAAGTCCTGGCGTGCGTGGATATACTCGTGGACCCAGACGCTGTGAGCGTCGCCATCCCAGAACGACTCGGTGGTGACATAGCCCCTGTCTTCGGCGTACATAAGCCCCTTGTTCGGGAGGGTGTCGGGGACCGAAACGAGAACGACAGTGTCAGTGTCCCCAGACAGCCTGTACGGTCCGGCAAACGCCTCAACGAACCCGGCCTTTCGGTCCGGGTCGACGTCACGGCCGTCCGGCACGACGACTGTCAGCGTCGTCCCGTCGATCGGAACGGTCGCGGTTTCAGTAGCACCGACCAGCGCCCAGTTGCCGAAGCCAACGACGTCGTGGGCAGGCCCGTCGTCGACGGCCCGTAACGGGGCCGGGAGCGACGACCGGTCGACGATCGCCCAATCGTACTCGGCGCTGGAGCGGGCAGGATCGACGCTCCGAACGGTGGCCGTATCGGACTGGCCGGCCGCATCGATATAGGAAATGGTAACGGTCGTCTCGCCCGAGACTGACTCGACGGACGGACCGGAACCACCACCGTCGATGATCGTACCGGGCCCGAAAACGGCACCGAGCACGACAGTGAGCGGAACGAAGAGCACGATAGCAGTCGCCACCGCACGCGCTCGAGACGCCGGAAGCCGATCGGACATACCCATCTGATCGTTTCGTACTACAGGGCAATAGATGCTCGTGCCGAGCGTGGTCCACTTTCAGGGCAAAGGGGACGCCGGTGTGATGTACAGCTAACGGACTCGATTACCTGTTCTCGCGCTGCTCGACCTTGTTCAACTCGATCAAGAGTCGAAAGACGGCTTTCACCAGGTTCGCGTCGACGTCGAATCGTTCGGCGTTCTCGCCGGCGCGATCCATCACAGCCTGCTCTTGCTGTTCGTCGGTCGTCGGCAGTCCCTGTTCGTCTTTGACCTGTGCGATTGTGTCCGCGACGTAGGTGCGTTGGGCAATTTTCTCGACGATCTCACGATCAATCGTCTGGATCTCCTCGCGCAACTCCGCGAGGTTCATCTCGTCTGGGTGCCTGCCGTTTGCGTCGTTGTCAACCATATTGATCCGTCCCGTTGCTCCCACATCTCTCGCACGTCCTCTAATGCCTCCCGGTCGCCGACCGCGACGACGCTTGGCCCGGTCCCCGACAGTGAGACGCCCCGGACCAGCGGCATCGCCTCGACCATCGGGTCAGTCGAGAAGTCCAGTGCAGCCGAAAAGGCCAGCCCGTTGACGGTCATCGCACGTCCGTACGCTCCCTCGCGGGCGAGATCAAAGGCCAGATCAGCCATCGGTGCGATCCGTTCGCAGCGCTGTACGTCGGCATCGGCACTGAACGACCGCGCCTCCGGCGTCCAGACGAGGACGTCCCAGTCGACTTCCTCGCGATCAAGCAGTTCATCAGTGGTATTGTCGGTGACGGTGACGCCGCCGAGCATCGACGCCGAAGCGTCGTCGAACGCACCGGTGACGGTGACGCCCACGTCCCGTGCGGCCATAACACCCAGCCGGGCGGCGTCTGTACGCGTCATCTGTCCCGTCGCATCGAGCGCGTCCAGTGTTGCCATAACCGTCGCGTTGGCGGCCGCAGAGGACGATTTCAGCCCCGATGCCATCGGCACTTCGCTTTCGGTCCGGACGTGTGCACCCGATATCTCCGGCGTGCCGTGGGCGTCAAGGACGTACGCGACACAGGTTTCGATCAACCGTGTATCGGCGTCCGGATCCTCGGCCACTTCGGCGGTGATCCCGTCGGTATCGGCAAAGAGCTCGACTGTGGCAGTCGTGTAGGCGTCGATGGCGAACGCCGAACCCTTGCCGGTGGCGAGGGCGTTCAGCACCGTCCCGGCGGCTGGCGCTCGTGCCTGTCCGTGCATAGTCGTGGGTGGGTTCGTACCCGATAAATGGGTGCTGGTTCGTCCCCGAGCACGGCTCTTTTGACCGGGGAAAGCGAAGTCGGCGTATGAACAACGCCAGCGAAGTCTCGCCGTCGACACTCCCAATTGAGCTCACCGAGGGTGGTATTGGGGTCGAATATCTCGACGGACGACAGGTGTTCTATCACGGTGTCCCGTCCAAGACGGTCAAGCACTACCGGACGATGCCCCAGATGGACGTCCACGTTCTCGTCACTGACCAAGACGGGACCGAAGGAATCCTCGTCTATCTCAACGATCGCAAGACCGCCGGTGAGATTCTTGAGGACAGCGGCGTCGGTCGTGTCCTGCTCGCGGACGGGGAGTCGGCGAGCGTCTTCCCGGGTGTGACCGTCACACGAGACGGGTTCGCGCTCGAAATTGACGTTGACTTCGAGACTGTCGACGGACGAGTGTTCGTCTTCGAAGAATCGGAACTGGCCGAACGTCGCCACGAGATCGTCGCCGAGTAACGCGAGGTGCAGAGACAGTCAGTCGTGACTCGCTGACATCACGTTGTCGGCGACCGATTCCGGGTACTGTTCTCGCGTCGTGCCGTCCTCGGGGATGGCGCTGACGGCATAAAATGTCGTCTCCGGATCGCGGTGTTTCCGCCAGTGCCACCAGGTCCTGGCGATGAGATAGAGCTTACGAGCACGACCAAGGTTCGCGTCCCGGTGGATCGTATCGAAATCGACACTCCGGATCTTCCGGTGGTGGTCAGCGTAGAGGACCGCCGAGAGCAGGACCGCAAGCTGGCAATCGTCCGGCAGATATCGGATCCCGGCGACGCCGTTCCGATACAGGTCTTCAGTGCGGGCCATCTCGGCCCGCATCGCGGCTTTGAACGACTCGGTCGCTCGCTGCTGGACGATGTCGTCTTCGCTGGCACCAAACTTCTCAAGGGTCTCAAGCGGCAGGTAGATTCGGCCGTATTCGGTGATGTCTTCGCCGACGTCCCGGAGGAAATTCGAGAGCTGGAACGCTTCTGCGAGTGCGGCCGCGTGCGGTCGTGCGGTCTCCTTTTCGGCTGGATCCATCACGTCTAGCATCATATTGCCGACGGCGACAGCCGACCCGCGCATATAGTCTTCTAGATCTTCGTAGGTCTCATACTGGTCGGTCTCGATGTCCTGCTCCATCGCATCGATGAATGCGTTCACGTCGGTGTCGCGAATCTCCGTCTGCTCGCGCAGTGATTGAAACGCCGCAAGCACGTCGTCTTCCGCGGGTTGCTCACACAGGGCCTTCGATCGAAACGACTCCAGACGCTCGTACTGCTCGTCCGCCGGAAATCCATCAGCCTGGTCAACGACTTCATCGGCGATCCGAAAGAAGCCATAGAGGACGTAGGTTGGCTTGCGGATCCGCTCGGGGAGCAGTCTCGTCGCGTAGTAGAACGTCTTCCCGGTCTGCTTGTGGATTTCCTTGCTGGTAGTGATATTGTCGTCTAACATCGAGATCGAATGGTGTTATCGTGATTTGAGGCCGACACACAGTTAGCTCTTTGGCTGACAGAAATCTGCGCACCGCGTGACGTCGGCTCGGGACAGTTCCGTTGCAATCGTATGTACGTCTAGGTGGAGTATCACCCTAAGAAACGTACCCAATGGTTTGGGTCGCGGTCAGGGTACCCGCCGATCCCGGCAAGGCGGGTTCACGAACAGCGCGTCAACGACAGCCAACGCACCGAGCGCCGCACCGACAACGATCGTGGCCTGCATCGGGAGCGACAGTAGCTGTCCGAGCAACAGTGCGGCGAAAAAGGCCGACGGAATGGCCACGAGAATGATGTCGTACCGACTCAAGTCGGGTCCGGTCGTCGGCGCACCTGTCTGCCCATCAATCGATTCGACAGTTTGGTCTCTCGTAGCCATACTCGATACACCCCTCGATCGCTAGTACGTTCTGTGTCACTTAAAATCTTATGTCAAGATAGTCGACCGAACACACGGGATTGTTTGTCAAAACTGATGTTATGATATATTCGACTATTTGAAAATAATATCTGAATATATCTGGTCAGAACACAGACCATTCAGCACAGACAGTCAACGTACGTCGACAGCGAGCGAACCGGGACCTGAACGACGCCCATTCGAAACGGGTGGACAGTCGTAATGGCAGAGCCGAACGTGCCGATCACTCCTCGATGACCTCGATCCCGCGGTTGTTGACTGCCGCCGGATCGAGTCCGACCTCTTCGAGGAATTTCTTGTACTCACGTTCGCACTTCTCCGCTTTTTGCTGGCGCTCGGAGGCGCGATCACAGAGTGCGATCAGGTCTTCGGGGACGTCGTTGGTGTAGACGATCCAGTGGTTGATCAGGTCCGACAGCCGTCGGATCGGGGACGTGAAGTGACCGTAAATCTCGAAGTTCAGCGCGTGGTGGCCGCCGAAGGGGTCGTTCATATATTTCGCCCGGGGCATTACCTTCATAACGGCCCACTGAATCTTGTCCAGCTGGCGACCCGGTGCCTGTTCGAGTGTCGCGTTGACGGCCTTCCGTGGGTCGTCCCAGGCGCTCCCGGGAATGGAGACACCGTCGAGATCCTGGATCTCCTGGAGAGCCTCGTCCCACTCTTCGGGTGCGGGCTGGGGGTGAACCCGGTACATCGCTTCGACGCCACGGTCCCACATCAGTTCGTGCGTGACGGCCTTGTTTGCCTTGAGCATACACTCCTCGATGATCGTGTGGGCACGATCCCTAGCGGGGTTGAGAACCAGCGAGCCGTCCTCTTTGCGCTGTTCGTGCATCTCGTCGGCCAGTTCCCAGACCGCCGACAGTTCCTCATGCAGATCAGCGTCCGGGTCGTCCAGCCGGTTCTCGGCCTGGGTGTAAGTGAGCCGTTCGTCGCTCTGAATGACGGACTTGTAAATCTCGATGTTCTCGTAGCCGAGATTCTCGGGATCGAGGTGCATCTCAACTGTGTGGGCGAGTCGATCCTCGTTGGGGACCAGCGAACAGACAGTCTCGGCGAGGATGGGGGGAAGCATATGGACCGTGTAAGCCGGCAGATAGACGGTGTTGCCGCGCTCGACAGCTTCGTCCCACATCGCCGTCTCGGGGTTGACGTAGTGGGTCACGTCGGCGATGTGGACCCACAGAACAATCTCGTCGTCGCGAACGTCGATCGAGACGGCGTCGTCGAAGTCCTGGGCATCGATCGGATCGACGGTGAAAGCGGTCAGCTCACGCAGATCACGTCGCTCGTCGATCTCGTCCTGTATTTCCTCTTGGACATCAACCGTACGCTCTTTGGCCTCTTCGAGTACCTCCGGTGGGAAGGCATCGCGGATGTCGAACTTCTCGAACAGTTCCTCGCGTTTGTTCTCCAGATGGCGGGCAAGTTCCTCGTCAATCTCCACGGGGCCCTGGCCTTCCGCAGTGCCGGCTTCGGCCTGGGCGGACTCCTCGTCAGTCATACCAGCCGATACGTCCACCCGGTAGGTAGGCGTTTCGACGCCCGCCTCCACATAGTGGTCGATGTGTCGGGCACGCGAGCGCTCGATTTATGCCTACCGACGGTAACGCCATTATATGGACGTCAAATCCCGACACCATCTCAGAGCCGACGCGATCAGCGAGATTGTCGATGCCGTCATCGAAACCCTGGGCGTCGAGATCAAAGCCGAAACCTTCGAAAAAGTGGAGTTCGAGGACAGCGGCTGGGACGTCGTCCTCGTTGACGGCGAACCGGCTGTGCTGTACGTCGATGACAGCGAAGCAGACCCCGAGCCGTTCCTGACGGTCAGGGGTGCTAACGAGTACAAACCCCAAAGCAACGTCGTGACCGTCGATGCCGGCGCAATCTCGTTTGTCTCCGATGGGGCAGACGTGATGCGACCCGGAATCGTTGAGGCTGACGACAGTATCGAGGCTGGCGATCTCGTCGCGATTGCCGAGGAAACGCACGGCAAGGTCCTCGCAATCGGACGTGCCCGCGTCGCTGGCTCGGAGATGGTGGGCGAGGAAGGCAAAGTCGTCGATTCGATTCACCACGTTGGTGACGATCTCTACGAGTTCTCGGTCTGAGAGGAGGGACGGTTTTTCGACACTTGTGTGAACAAATGGTGCTGTGACGATAGGTTTTATACTGGCCAGTGAGGCAAATACCCCGACCCACCGTGGTCTGGGATGAAGCCGACACCCAGTGATACAAATCATTAAGTGAACACATCAACCGTGCGCGGGGTAACATTCAATATGTCACGCATCTAATTGCGCGGTTGTGTACCTCGCTCGACGATTCTTGACGAGCGAGCCGACCGTGGTGATCACAGAGTCGGGTGAGCGAGCAGAGCGACTGCAGGAGGTAGTCGCCCGCGAGATAGACACCGCGGTCGAAACGGCCGATCCGGCCGAGTTACCGGATAGCGCCCGGGAGCGCCACGTCGCCTGTGTCGTTCTGGCGGCTGGCGACCCACGGGTCGGCCCCGACGCGGAAATCGACCCGCAGGAACTCGCTGCCGGGGCCGGTATCTCTGACACGTGGCCCGAGCTAGTCATTCACTTGGACGAACTCGATCGCGATATGATCGCAGCGAGTCGGTCCGGCTACGTTACGGTGGTTCCGGACACGGACCAGCTCTCTGCTGCGGTCGAGCAAGCAATCGACCGATACCTCGACCGGCTGTCGGACGCACTGGCGCACGACGCTCTGGACTCGATGCTTTCGGGGCTCGACCGGACGGCATTTCTGAAGGGGTCGGCGGGGACGTATCTGAAATACGAACCGGAAACAGAGGATGTCGACCCGTCACGCGTGCTCGGTCGGACTGAAACGGAGTTAGACGACAAAGACGTGTTTGGGACCGAATGGGCCAGGCTCGACCGACAAGTGCTCTCGTCTGGCGAACCGATTGTCGATGAAATCCTCGAACTCGAAGACGCCAGCAAGCGATTCGAGCACACAGAAATACCGTGGACGAACGACGCGGGTCGACCGCTGGGAGTGGTCGGATATCGGCGACAGGCCGAACGGCAGGACTCACCGGCGCGCCAGACGAGCCACCTCCGCACAGAGCAACTCGCTCGGTATCTCGCACACGACCTGAAAAACCCGCTCGTGGTCGCCAACGGACACCTCGAACTGGCGAAAGAGACCGGTGACGAATCAGCGTTATCACGGGTCGAGGAGGCGCTCGACCGAATGGACGAACTCATCGACGACCTCTCGGACGTGGCCGAAGGCGGCGAGGTCGAGACGACGGTCCATCGAACCAAGCTTGCGTCCGTCACGGCTACCGTCTGGGAACAACTCACGCACGATACGCCAAACGTCGACCTCGATGTCGCGGCTCCGGAGTCAGCGCTGGTCCTTGCGCGCGAATCGGAACTCCGGCCGCTACTTGAAAACCTGTTCAAGAACGCGCTCGTGCACGGACGAACGCCACCCGAGCCGCTGACGGTCTCCGTTGGGGTGACCAACGACGGCTTCTACGTCGCCGACGACGGCCCTGGAATCCCTCCAGCCGAACGTGACCGCGTCTTCGACGACGGATACAGCACGGGGACAGGCAGGACTGGCGCTGGGCTGTCAATCGTCAAGGATATCGCCGACGCCAACGATTGGTGGGTGTCAGTCACTGACGGCGAGAACGGCGGCGCACGCTTCGAGTTTCACGACTGCCCGTTAGTTCCCGAGCCAGAGCGGGAGCCGACAGCCGGCGAGCCGCTGTCGCTGACTGACACCACAGATGTCGGCAGCGTCGAACAGCCCGGGTCGGCAACCTACGACGAGAGTAGGGACACTTGGACGGTCACCGGCGACGGGCGGGACATCTGGCACGATCAAAACGACTTCACGTTCGTCTACACGACTGTCGAGGGGCCGATTCGGATCGAAGCGACGGTTTCGGATATCGACGCGTCAGGGCCGTTCAGCAAGGCGGGATTGATGCTTCGTGAGTCGGCTGATGCGGACGCTAGCCACGGTTACATCGGTCAGAACGCCAGTCAGAACGTCGAGTTGCTCTGGCGCGAGACTGCAAACGGGCTAACCAGTGGCAACCACCTCCCCGAGTCGGAGCCACGGCGGATGCGGATCGACCGCGTCGGTGATCTGGTGACCTGCTCGATCTCGGGACCGGACGCGCAGTGGTGCGCGATCGATCAGCGACGGATCGACCTCGACACCAAGGCTGTAGTCGGACTCGCTGTCTGTTCGACGGTGCCGAATCGGACGAGTACGGCCGTCTTCGAGAACGTCGTAGTCCGTCGTCTCGATCCGGGTGATCACTCCGAATCGAGTTCGTCTGCCTCGTAGTCGTCTTCGTATCGTTCCAGAGCCATCTCGTAGCCACGCTTTGCGTGCTCGTAGGTCTCCCGCAAGTCAGCGATCGGCGTCTCGGTCGCGTCGACCCGGAGGTCATCGTAGTAGGGTTCGATCGCCTGCTCTTCGGTCGAACGAACGAGCAGCGCGGCGCTCTGAACGGGGAGTTCCTCGCGTTTGTCTCCGCCCTCGGCGTGACCCGCTGCAAGTGCGTCGACCAGGCGGGCCGCAAGCGGTCTATCGGCCTCACTTCCAGGATCGTCGCCAGCGGCGTTTGTCTCGTAGGTTTCGGCCACAGCTTCGATAACCGATTCGCCAGTCAGGAGGTTGCCCGCGACGGTGTAGTTGTCGCCGATCTGCTGGCCGTACCAGGGCTTACATTCCGGGCCGGAGAACGCGAACTCACCATCGGCCCCGACACCGTGAAGCTGTCGTTGGTCGCGTCCGTCGTCGGCGTTGAGTAACGCCTCGAGAGCATCCCCGACAGCGAGTCCGTCATCGAGATACTCGATCCCTTTCCGCCCGAGTTCGACGTTAACTAGACTCTGGGTGGCCACGGCACCGTTTTCGCTGGCGAACGGACACAGCGTGCCCACACCGGGGAGCCGGGTCGTGACGGCGACACCAAAACGGGTCTGTTCGTCACCAGTCTCGTCGCGGTAGCGCTCGCGGACACAGATGCTGAAGGTCACGTGTCGACAATCGGCGGCCGGCCACCTCAGCGTGGCGGTCAGTGCGACCCGACGTGGAGCACGTGATTATCTCTCTGAAAGCGGTTGGTTTATAAGCTCCGGAAAGGCTGGTAGAGATCCGCTAAGACGGCCGTTCTCGGCCGGTCGAGAGCGACTCGGTCTCGTCTCGTCTAGCAACTTTTAACCGGGTCTGACGGATACATACCGCTAACATGGCAAGCAACAAGATCCTCGGAATCGACCTGGGGACGACCAACTCGGCGTTTGCGGTGATGGAAGGGGCCGACCCAGAGATCATCGTCAACAGCGAAGGCGAGCGAACGACCCCGTCCGTAGTGGCGTTCGACGACAGCGAACGGCTGGTTGGCAAGCCCGCGAAAAACCAGGCTGTCAAGAATCCCGAAGAGACGATCCAGTCGATCAAGCGCCATATGGGCGAGGACGACTACACGGTCGAACTCGACGACGAGGAGTACACGCCCGAGCAGGTCTCGGCGATGATCCTCCAGAAGATCAAACACGACGCCGAGGAGTATCTCGGCG
>ENA-ORCS01000412-ORCS01000412.1-marine-metagenome-genome-assembly--contig:-NODE-412-length-32247-cov-4.738452_pt1 | contig 32247 bp, 25 predicted proteins | sample MGYA00237781_ERZ508513 | MGnify/ENA primary metagenome ERZ508513 (study PRJEB26184, sample SAMN06268793) | marine metagenome | isolation source: Eden Landing Ponds, San Francisco, CA, USA | place...
AGGAGAGGTCGATGGCGGCGGCGTCGTCGAGCTTCTCGAATCGGACCTCGAGCACGCCGTTGTTGAACGTCGCCTGCGCGGAGTGTTCGTCGACGCGTGCCGGGAGCCGGACGCGCTCGCGGTGCTCGCCGGCTTCGATGGTGAGCGTCTCGCCGTCACATTGGAGCGACACCTCCTCCTTGGTGGCGCCGGGGAGGTCCGCGACCAGTCGGAGTTCGTCGCCCTCGTCGAAGGCGTCGACGTGGCTGTCGGTGCCGCCCTGTTCGGGGGCGCCGCCGCCCATCATCCGCTCGATCTCGTCGAAGATGTCGCCGAACGGGTCTTCGCGGTCGTCCCTACGCATGGGTGCTCGTACACTAGCGCCGGGCAAAAGCCTTCTGACGGTGGCGACCGAGACGGCGGCGAACCCCGGGACGGCCGTCGAACCGGGCGGTTTGAAGTACGGCAGGCACCAAGAGCGCGACGATGGCTTCTTTCGCGACGCTCGATTCGTTCGCCGAGCGCTTCTCGGCGTCTCGGGTGCTCGTCCGTCTCGACCTCAACTCACCGATCGAGGACGGCACGGTACAGGACAACCGCCGGTTCGAGCGCCACGCCCGCACCGTCTCGGAGCTCGCCGACGCCGGCCACCGGGTGATCTGTCTGGCTCACCAGGGCCGCCCGGGCCGCGACGACTTCACCCACCTCGACCAGCACGCCGACATCTTCGGGGACCACCTCGACCGCAGCGTGCGGTTCGTCGAGGACGTCTGCGGCGACGACGCCCTCGCGGCCATCGAGGCCGCCGATCCCGGCGAGGTGCTGCTGCTCGACAACGTCCGCATGCACGAGGACGAACTCGCGGACCGCGAGCCGGCGGAGCACGCCCACTCGGAACTGGTCCAGCGGCTCGCCGGCGCCGCCGACGCCTACGTCAACGACGCCTACTCGGCGGCCCACCGCGGCCACGCGTCGTTGGTCGGCTTCCCGCACGTGCTGCCCGCCTACGCTGGCCGCGTGATGGAGACGGAGTACGAGGCTAACTCCGCCATCGCCTCCCGGGAGTTCGACGGCACGGTCACGATGGCTGTCGGCGGCACCAAGGCGACCGACGTGATCCAGGTGATGGATGCCATCGGCGACAAAGTCGACGCGTTCTGTCTGGGCGGTATTGCGGGCGAACTGTTCCTCCGTGCGGCCGGCCACTCCGTCGGCTACGACATCGGCGACTCGAACCGCTACGACCAGCAGTGGGCCGAGAACGAGGAGACGATCCGTTCGGTGCTCGACGAGCGCGGCGACCAGATCCACCTCCCGCTGGATCTGGCCTACGAGAACGAGTACGGCGGCCGCGCCGAGATCGCGCTCTGGCAGGTCGACGAGAAGAGCACCTCCTTCCTCGACATCGGGTCGGCGTCGATCGACACCTTCCAGGAGATCGTCGCCGACAGCGAGGCGGTGTTCGTGAAGGGCGCGCTGGGCGTGTTCGAGGACGAGCGCTTCGCCGACGGCACCGTCGAGGTGCTCGAACAGATCGCCGCAACCGACTGTTTCTCCGTCGTCGGCGGCGGCGACACCTCCCGCGCGATCGGGATGTACGGGCTCGACGAGGCGCAGTTCTCCCACGTCTCGATCGCCGGCGGCGCGTACATCCGCGCGCTGACGGGCGAGCCGCTGGTCGCCGTCGAGGCGCTGGAAGCGAACCGCCCGGACGCCTAGGGGAGAAATCTACGTCCGTGGATAGCTGGAGGACAACACCGTCTCGCCGTCCGCGTCGCGGAGGGTGATCGTGTCTTCGGCGTCCCAGACCGACTGTTCCGCGCCCCAGTAGAGATCGGTCTCGGTTCGCTGGCCGTCGCCGGTGTGGACCCGGACGCTCTCGCCCGCGCCGAGCGTGAACTCGGCGGGGAAGCGGAACTCCCGGCCGTCCTCGTCGGCGAGCGTCCAGTCGCCCATCGCGATTTCGGCGTCGGCGTCGTTCGTGAGTTCGACGTACTCGTCGGCGAGATCGCCGCTCTCGGGGTCGACGGTGCGGTCCGAGACGACGAGGCCGACGCTCCGGTCGTCGGTGTTGTCGAAGCCGCCCGGCCGGACCTCGTCGCGCCCGCGGACGTACGTCCGATCGCCGGCTTTCCCGACGAGGTAGCCGTACGCCGAGTCGAGCGTAAAGTTCGCGGCCGTGATGGTGTACTCCAGATACAGCGTCCCACCCTGCCGGAAGTACGTCTGGGGCTGGGCGCCGTTGCCGCCGGCGAGGTAGGACCGCGCCCCGAAGTTGAGCGAGTAGTTGCCCGGGTCGAGGTCGGCCGGGGAGACCCACTCGCCGTCGGCCCCTTCGGGCGGTTCGTTCACGGCGACGACGATCCGGTCGTTCGAGTAGGGATCGAACTCGTTGGGATCCTCGTCGGGCATGATCTCGACGTTCGCCCGCTTCACCGTCCGATCGCCGGCCGGTCGGAGCTGTACCGGTTTTTCGGTCGAGAGCCCGTAGCGGTCGAGGTCGTCGACGCTCCCCGAGAGGAACCGCCAGGAGCTGACGCCGTGGAGCTCCTTCGGCGTGACCTTGATCGTGTAGTCGTCCCGGTCAAGCGGCCCCCAGAAGGCGCCGCCGTCGGTGTCGCCGGCGCCCCAGCCCCAGTTCACGACCGCGTTGCCGCCCTCCCACGGCCCGAAGTCGTCGTCGATGTCGGTCGGGTCGTCCCGGACGGCCCACTCGCCCTGATCCCGACTCAGCCCGGAGAAGGAGAACCGCGCGGCGCCGCCGTGTTCGGCGTCCGGGCTGCCGTGGAGGAAGACGAGCGACGAGTCGACCGGTCCCTCGTAGACGAACATCCGCGAGGCGTACTGCCGGTCGACGAGCGACGCCGGCGGATCGGCGTTTGCGGTGTCGGCGTCGTAGCCGTAGAACTCCTCGATCGTCGTCTCACCGTCGCCCAGCGCCGACACCTCGTAGCGGAGCTTGCCCTGCCTGAGGAGGTACGTTGCCGAGCCGTCGTCCGCCCGGTTCAACAGCGTCATCCCGCCGACACCCAGCGCGCCCGCGCCGACGATCCCCCCGAGGAGCCCCCGTCGCGAGAACGACGGGAGCCCCTCCAAACCGCGGTTCGAAGCCATATCGGTCCTACTGGGTTCGGTCGGAAAACGGCACCGGCCGTTCACTCACTCGACATGAAGGGTAACTCCCCGCTCGGCCCGTTTTCGGTTGTGGGCGCGCCTATCGCTCGAACGTCCGGCCCAGCCCCATCCCGAGCGTCTCGTTGGTGGTCGCGATGCTCTCGGCCTTGCTCGCCGAGTCCGTGATCGCCCGGATCGCGTCGACGTTCTCGGGCACCACGTCTGACTCCTGGTGGATCGCTTGGAACAGGTAGAGGTCGTTCCCCCGCACGGCGATCGACTCGCCCCAGATGCAGTTCTCCCAGATGTCGCCGCGGGAGCGCCCGGCGTCCAGCGCGAACTGCTTGAGCTTGCCCGCGCCGTCGATACCCGCGTACTCGGGGATCAGGAACAGCCGGGACTCCTCGGCCAGTAGCTCCCGGATCTCTTCGGCGTCAGCGTCGTCTTCGAGCGTGACGTTCACCGAGTGCATGTGCATTAGCGTCGCCGGCACCTTCAGCCCGAGCGTGTCGATGTCGAGGTCGGGGAAGATCGTCTTCACGTCCGGCCCGTGGTGGCTCGGCAGCGAGACGGGATCGGGGAGGATGTCGTCGATCGGGCCGCGGCCGGTCTGCCCGGGATCGCCGCCGCGCCGGACGAGCGTCACGCGGGACTTCTCGACGCCGTACTCCTCCCGCAGCGGCGCGAGCAGCCGGGAGAGCCCCGTCGTGTTACAGGAGACCACGCGGACGTGGTCGGCGCCGATCGCGTCCTCGTAGTTCGCGCGGGCGTTGAACGACGTGTCCGCCACGTCGGCGTCCTCGCCGCCTTGGTAGATCGCGGGGGTGCCGCGGGTCTCGTACACCTCGCGGTTCTGGGCGCCGATGCCGCTGGGCGTGGCGTCGACGATCACGTCAGCGGCGCGTACGAGGTCGTCGAGGTCGCCCGTGACGGGGATCCCCGCCTCGTCGAACAGCTCGCGGCGTTCCTCGACGGCCGCGTAGAGGTCGAACCCCTTCGAGACCGCGGCCTCGGCCTCGAAGTTGGGCGACGTTTTCGCGACGCCGATGATCTCCATGTCGCGCTGTGCGACGACCGCGTCGGCGACGCGTTTCCCGATCGTGCCGTAGCCGACCACACCGACTTGGATCATGGTTCGAGATGGGACGCTAGCCGATAAGTAGCCGGCGGTTCACCCGCGGCTGCCGTCCGTCGCAAGACCTATTCTGCCCTCGGGCGAACTCGGGCCGTGACCGATCTTCGCACCGCCGCCGAGACGGCGATCCACCAGTGTCTCGATCTCGGAGCCGAGGAGTCGATCGCGATCGTGACCGACGACGAGCGCCGCCCCATCGCGGAGGCGCTGTACGAGGTAGCCGCCGAGACGACCGACGACGCGACGTACCTCCAGTACCCCCCGGGTGACCAGCACGGGCAGGAGCCGCCCGAGCCGGTCGCGGCGGCGATGCAGGCCGCCGACGCCTTCCTCGCGCCGACGACGCGCAGCCTCTCGCACACCCGCGCCCGCTCGGCCGCCTGTGAGGCGGGCGCCCGCGGCGCGACGCTGCCCGGGATCACCGAGCGCGTGATGGTCGAAGGATTGGACGCCGACTACGAGGCCATCGCCGAGCACTGTGCGGCCGTGCTCGAACAGGTCGAGAACGCCGACGAGATCCGCGTCACCAGCCCCGCCGGCACCGACATCACGTTCGCGGTCGCCGACCGCGGCTGGCACGAGGATACGGGGATGATCCGCGACGCGGGGAGCTTCTCGAACCTCCCTGCGGGCGAGGTGTTCGTCGCGCCCGAGAGCGCCGACGGGACGTTCGTCGTCGACGGGACCATGATGCCCCACGGACTGCTCGACGAGGGGCAGGCGCTCCGGTTCGAGGTGGAGAACGGCCACGTCACTCACATCTCCGACGACGCGGTTCAGGAGGACGTGGACGCGGCCCGCGAGGAAGTCGGTGACGCCGCGACCAACGTCGCCGAACTCGGTATCGGCACTAACGTCGGCGTCGACGAGCTCGTGGGTTCGGTGCTGCTCGACGAGAAAGCCGCCGGCACGGTCCACATCGCGATCGGCGACAACGCCTCGATCGGCGGCAACACCGAGGCGCCGATCCACCTCGACGGGATCCTCCGCGCACCGACGGTGTACGCCGACGGCGAAGAAATCAGTCTGCCCGAGTAGATCGCGCGGCGGTCACTCGCTGTTTTGGTTCTACACAGTCACGGCATAGGCTCCGTGGTCGCGGCACAGAGGCCGCGACAGGTCACGCGCCGTCACCAGAAATCGAAGATTTCTGGTTGGCTAACGGGAGTGCTACGAGAGGCGCGTTGCGCCTCTCGGCATGACGAGAGAGCGAAGCTCTCTCGAACTACTTCGCTCCCGTGAACGCGACTGGTTCTACTCCATACGAGGTCGGCGTTCGCTCGTTGTCGACGACCAGCGTCGTCGACGCTCGCGTGCCGACCGCTACTCCACGTACTCGTACAGCCGCTCGTTCATCCGGCCGCGGCCGGCGAACACGAACTCGCCGTCGGGGGTCGTGAACTCCTCGACGTCGACGGTCATGTCGTGGTTGTGGACGTCGTGGATCTGCTCGTACTCCTCGAAGTCGAGGTCGTAGCGTGCTTCGAGCTGTTCGTCGATGTTCAGCTTCTCGATCTCGTCGAGCCAGCCGTCGGCGACGGTCTCGGCGTGGATCTCCGCCTGCGCGCCGGAGCCGTAGGAGCCGACGAGGAGTTTCTCGCCCGCCAGTGCCCGTCCCGTCTCGGCGGCGGTCTTGAGCGCGCTCGCGCGGGCGACGTGCACCGATCCGGTGTACCAGTTACCCACCTGCCGCGAGAGCGTGAGCGTCGGATCGACGGTCCGCCCGTACCACGTGTCGTAGGTGTCGGTCTCCTTCAGCGCGTCCATATACTCGCGGATGGCTTCCTCGTAGGCGTCCCAGTCCTCGAAGTCGGCCTCACGGGGCTGGCGACCGATCTCGTCGGCGAGGCCGTCCTCGATTTCGGTGCCGCGGGTCATGTGCCGGAAGCCGAGCAGTGCGGCCTTCCGTACCATCCCCGGGAACGGCGTGTGGAAGGGAATATACGCGTAGTCGTCAGGGTGGGTGCGGCCGGCGACCGACTCGAAGTCCTCTAAGGCTTCACGCATCCGCGCCAGATACACCTGCATCGAGCGCTTGCCGTCGACGCTCGGGAACTGCTGGTTCGGCTTCAGGAAGTCCGTCTCGTCGGCGCTCCCGTAACCTTGGTGCGTCGACAGTTCCACCACACTCGGGTTCTCGTCGACGAGCATCGCCACCGCGCCCGCGCCCTGTGTAGCTTCGCCGGGGTCGCCCCGGGCGTACAGCGCGGTGTCGGTGGCGATCACCAGCGCCGCGCGCCCGCGATTACGCCCCGCTTTGATCCAGTTGTACGCGTCGTCGATGCTCTGGGTGCCCGCCACGCAGGCGAACTTCCGTTCGCCCTTGTTCGCGTGGTGGAAGTCGCCGTCGTAGACGTCCTCCAGACATCCCGCGATGTACGTCGAGACGGGCTTGGAGTTGTCGAACGCGCTCTCGGTCGCCACGTCGATGCGGCCGATGTCGTCCGGTTCGAGTCCGTTCCGATCCATCAGGCGCTTGGCCGCGTTCGCGCCCATCGTGACGATGTCCTCGTAGGTGTCCGGGAACGAGGAGGCCTTCAGTCCCAGCCCCTTCGTGTACTTCTCCGGATTGTCGTCTTTCGCCGGCGCGAACGTCTCGGCCAAGTCGAGGGCGAGTTTTCCCGTCCAGATTTCGATTGCGTCGATACCGACGGCTGTCATACCCTCGGGTTGCGGGAGCCGCTATATGGGTTTGTCGATGCTGGATACGTCGCACGTCGAATTACGTCTCGTTGCGCCGAAATTTCGGTCGCTTCGTCGTCGGCTGCCCGAGGCACCTCCGGCCCTTCGCTCTTCCCTGCGGCCTCGCTTACAGCCCGGCCACGGAAGTCGACCGGGCGGTCCACACCGCTGGGAGAGTACGTTTCACGCACCTGCGGCAGATCCTGTTACCCTCGCCGACCGCACACTCTCCCTATCCATCCCCGTCGGCCCGGTCGAACACGATCCGCGAGTCGACTACGACCCTGTCGTCGTCGAAGACGAGCATGACCAGTTTGTATCTGGCTCCGAACCAAGCTCCGTAGTCTGAGCTAACCATCCGGCTGCCAGTCGGCTTGGTGGCGGTGCGTATTTGATCGTCCGATGGGTCGTTCCACGAGGGCTCGATGACCGCGTCGCCGCCTCTCTCGGTGCTAATCACCCCGAAGACCACTCCACCGAAGTTCCCGTTTCGCTCTACTTCGTAGTCGAAGCGGTACCGTAGCTTGTCTGGCCCCGGATTGCTCTTGTCGGTGATGGTTACGTCTTGGATTCGCGGGCTTCCGGAGTTACCAAGGTCGTCACTGCTGGGATCGAATGCGTCCGCTTGGTCCGTGAACGTCCGCGTCCGGCCCACGCTGCCGTCCTCGTAGTGCGTCCGGATGGTGATCGTGTAGTCCTCATACCGCCCGTTATCGTCGTCGTACTTGACACTCCCCAGAGGTTGATCGACGCGTGTCGTGTACGACCCGTAGTCCGCGCCGTCGAACTCGATTTCCACGTAGTCGAAAGAGTCGTTCACGGCCCCCGCGTCGTACGAGACGACGTACTGCGGTGAATCCCCGTCGAGATACGTCAGGTCGAAGACAGCGGCTTCGATGGAGTCGCCTCCCTCCTCGTCTCCGCCGGCGGCCGCACCACCTGCGACACCCTCGCTGTCCGCCGCCTCGACGTACCCGCCTACGTCGGATTCGACCGGTGTCGTCACCCTCGGCGTCGTCTCCGTCCGGAACAGGACCGTATTCGAGGGCTCGTGAACCAGCCGGAGCGTCACCACGCTGTCCGGATCGTGGCTCTCCGAGGCGGTCCACATCTCGCCGGGGTCGAAGACGTTGTCGCCGCCCGACAGCGTGCCGTCGCTCCAGTCGAGTCCTATCTCACTCCCGTTCACCCGGACGACCAGTCGTAACTCGTCGCTCGGGACCGCGTCCCCGCCTTGGTGAGAGAGGACGAGTTCGTCCGTGCCGATCTGGCCCGTGACGGCGGCGTCCGGTGCCTCCGTGGACTGTGTAACCGTCCCCATCGCGTACGCGCCGGCCACGCCGACGGAGACGACGACGAGGCCGAGAACGAGCGTCGCACCGACGAGTTCGGACTGGGCGCGGTCGGGCATCGATCGTCTCCTGCTGGGTCGCTTTCGGGTATGAATGTACCTCCGGCAGTATTACCGATGATACTCCGTGGGCACAGCCTTCGCCTATCCGACCCGCAGACGCTGGTAGTCGATCTCGATCGTTCGCTCGTCGCCGCTCGATTTCTCGTACCGGACGTACAGCACTCCGTTGTTCTGCACGTACTCGATCGCCTCGGAGTTCAGCGTCAGCGTCACGGTCGCGAAGCTCCCGCCGGTGTTGCGCAGTCCGACAGAGTCGAGTTCTATCCCGTCCTCGTCGACGACGAGCGCATCGACCTGATTGGCCTTGCCTCGGTATCTGATTTCCAAGGTGTACGTGTCCGTGGACGGGACGCTCCGGGTTGCTGTCCCAACATCGAGTTCGCCGCGGTTGCCGGGGCTGAAGAAGCCGGTTGCGGTGGCCAGTCTGGCGGTCCGACCGTTTGCCGCTTGCATGTCCTGGAAGTCGTCGATATCTCCGACCGGGTCGCTCGGCGGCACGTCGGAGTTCTCGAAGGGTTCGTTTCTGTCGACTGCGTCGTCGAACTCGTCCGGGTAGACGTACGTCGGGCCTCCCGGTCCGCCTCCGACGTTCCCCAGCGGCACTACGGTCACGTTGATCCGCACCGACTCCGGTTCCTCGCCGCTGAAGTCCGGCCGATCCACGGGCCGGTTGAAGGTGAAATTGATGCTATCGTCGCGTGCGCTGGAGAGCGAATCGGGGGCGACGTACTCGTAGACGACCTGTCCCTGCCCGTCCGACGCTCCAGTGGTCGGTCGAATCGACCCGTCACCGTCGACGGCAGCCTCGACGGGCACCCCAGAGACGGGGTTGTTGTACCCGTCCCGGACTTCGAGGACGATCCGACGGGTGCCACCCGCGGTGACGCTGTCGGCACCGTCGACGACGGTCAGATACTGCTCGGTGGTGTCGGTCACGCCGGTGCCGACACCGACCTTCGCCATCCGCAGACGGTAGGTTCGGTCGGGGACGAGGTCGACCACGAGCGTCTCGTTGCTCGGATAGACGGTCACGCCGTCCGCGTTCCCGTCGATCCGCCCACCGTTGCTCTCGTATTGATCGGCGAGCAGACGCTCCCACTCGCTCTCGGAGAGGTCGGTCGTCACTTTGATCTCGATGTCGCTCCCGTTGACTGCGACGGTTCGGTCACTCGCGCTCACGGGAGACGGACTGATCGTCGCGGCTTGGGTCCCGCTCCGGCTATACGACCCGTTCAGCGCGACGACGTAGATCAGGTTACCGCTGAGGAGTTGCTGATCGGTCACCGCCCGGTTCCGGTCGTCGTCGAACCCGTTGTACAGTACCGTGTCGGCGTACGTCGTCCGCGGGGCGTTCTGATACAGGCTGTAATCGGGGCGGTAGCTCAGCCGCTGGGTCGCGTACGAGCGGTCGCTCCCGTTCCAGAAGTCGGCCGTCTCACCGTCGACCGCTGTAGCGTTGACGAGCGTCACCTTCCCGCCAGGTTCGGTCCGCAAGCTCCCGCTCGATGGCGGCGGATTTACGGCGACGATGCGGGTCGGGTAGCGGGTGCCGAGCGGCACCGCCGTTGGACTAGTTCGTTCGGCCGACGCGGTTCGAAGGATACCGTTGCGTACGTCCTGCAGACTCCCCTGAACCTGCTGGTTGTGGTCGAACTCCACGCGCTCGTTCTGGTCGGGCACGACCGTCGACTGGTAGAGCGCCAAGCCGATGACGAGAAAGCCAAGGAGGAGAATAGCCCCGACTTGGAGGGCGGCGGCTCGCCGGTCGTCCCGGAATCGCATAGCTGGCCTTTGCCACCGGCCTTCAAAAGGGTGCCGACCCGATTATCAATCCTCGTCTTCCTCGACGACCTCTGGATCGCTCATCGCGCTCTGGAGGCTATCCAGCCCGTTGACCCACTCCGAGACGAGGCCGTACTCTAGGTCCTCCACGAGGGCGATGTCGAGTTCGTCGCCGTCGATGATGCGCGTCCCGGCTTGGACGAGGTAGCCGAGCGCGGCGTCTAGGTCCTCGTTGGCCTCGGCGTCGGCCGCGGCGTGGACGTACTCCTCGATGGTGCCGTCCTCGGCCGCGCCGGCGGCGATGTACTCCTCGGCGGCGTAGAAGACACAGACGAGGCTCGTCTGGACGCCGTCGACCAGCATTCGCTTTTCCTCGTCCTCTAGGTCGACGTCTTCGAGGACGATGTCGCGGACGCCGGCCAACTCGTCGATTGCCGCCTCCTCGTCGAGGCGGCCGTCCTCGTGGGCGCTGATGATCTTCGCGACGGCGATGGCGGCGTCGTCCTGCAGGTTGAGCAGGAGTCGCGCCGAATCCTCGTTTTCCGGGTCGAGTTCCTCCTCCGCTACTCGACCGATCCAGTTCTGCCAGCGGTCTTCGGTGTAGAACGTGTCCTCCTCGTCGGTCATACCCTGATCGAACGTTCGTGGACTCAAAGACCTTTCCGATACTCCTGCCGCCGAGCCGCCGATGTACTCCCTCGTACCGCCGATTCTACGCGGGTCGATGCGGTCACTCCGTCAGCGTCGCCTCGGTGTCGACTCCGTACACGCGGGCGGGCGTCTCGACGTGGGCCAGCCTGATGGCGTCGTCGTACCCCTCCGATTGGAGGGTTCGGACCCGTCGCGGAACCGTCTTCGGCCCCATCACCGCCCCCGGGCGGTCGGGGTCGTCGACGAAATCCGTCTCCATCAGGAACGGCGCTCCCCGCTCGGCGGCCTCTCGAAGCCACTCCTTGCGACACATCACGCTCGGCGTGGGCCCCGCGAGTGTCGGTCCAGCGTAGTGTTTCACGACGCGGTGGGCCGGCAGCCCCCGCGTCTCCGCCCACGACGCGATCTCGGTCAGATCTTCGCTGGCCTCCGTGTGCAACTGGACCGCACAGTCTAGGTCCGCCCCCAAGTCGAGGGCGTGCCGGAGGACGGCGTTCGAGGCGTCCCACACCTCGTCGGACACGTCGTAGTGGGGCCGCCCCGACTTGAGCGCGAGGGCGCGCCCGTCGCGGACGTACTCGGCGGCGACGTCCAGTCCCGCCTGCATCAGGTCGCGCGCTGCCGTCGGCGCGAGGCCGCGTTCGTCGACGAGCCGCGAGATCAACCCTGGATGGACGCCCAACACTGGCCACGCGCGCCCGGGCAACAGGTCGTTGGCCTCCGCCACGGTGTCGAGCGTTCGCTCGAAGACGGCACGAAAGTCCGCGCCCGCCTCGGCCTCGACGCCGAGGTGCCACGACGGCTTGTTCACCACGAGCAGGTGCGTCCCGCCGAGACGGCGGAAGTCACGGACGGCGTCGAGCCCCTGTCCGGCGTCGGGGTCGAGGTGGAGGTGGTCGTCGAGTACCGGCGTGTCGAGTTCCGGATCGGTCACGGGCGCCACTGGGGGCCGAGCAGGCAAAGTTCGGTCGGATCGTCCCGTTGACCGCGCTCGACACGGGTGGCCGGAGCGCATTCGCCGCCGGTCCGGGCGTTCCCGGGACGACAATCACCGTTTGACCCATCAGGACCATTACGTACCCTCCGTCCGAGGACCGCGATAACACGATGGATCGACGCCTCGCGATCGTTCTCTCGGCGACAATTGTCGTCTTGGTCGGCTGTGCCGCACCCGCGACCCCGTCCGACGGGACGGGCACCCCGACCCCCGAGCGGGAGTATCCCGAGGGTGCCGGGCCGAATCACGTCGACTTCGCGGCGCTGGATGCCGACAACCGGAGCGTCGCGGACAGTCCCCGTGACCACTGGGAGTCGTACGCCATCGTCTATACGGCGCCGCCCGAGCGTCGGCTCGTGGAGGGGAACTACTCCATCGACTCCTCGACGGGGGCGATCATCGGCGAACGCTGGAACGACGGCCGCGTCTACATCGACGGGTCGACGTACGCGTTCGTCCAGCCGGCCGATAGCGTCACCGAACGCGAACGCCAGCAGCTCGACGCGGACGATTCCTTCGTCTACGACGCGGCCACCGACGCGTACTACCGGTACGACCGGCACTACGGAAGCGTCGCTCCCACCAACATCGGGCGCCATCCTGATCTCCTCGACGCGTACACGTGGGAAGCCGTCGAGACGACGACACACCACGGCGTTCTCGTCGTCACCTACCGGGCGACCGGGAGCCGTCCGGATACCCGCGCACCGCCGGTCGTCGACGGGACGCTCCGACTCGGCGTCGGGGACGGCGTCGTGTACGCCTTCGACGTCACCGTCGACGCGGACGGGGAAGACTATCGCTACACGTACGAGGTGCGGCCGGCCCCGTTTCCGGAACACGAGTGGGTGGACCGAGCACGGGAACTGAGCGCGGAGAACGCCACCGCCGCGGAGTGACTACGGTCGGGCTCCACGGCGGCTCGGTCGACGGACTGCCGGCTCACTCGAGGGTGACGCTCTCGGCGGCGGCGTTCCGAAGTGCGTCGGAGCGACCGTGTTCGCCGGGCGCGATGGCCAGCGTGCGGAGCCCACAGGCGTTGGCCGTCTCGACGGCCGGCTTGAAGTCCGTATCCCGGGAGGCGACGGCGATTACGTCCGCCCGCTCTTCGACGGCGAACCGGGTCAGATCGACCGCGAGTTTCACGTCCACGTCACCGCTGGTGACGACCACCTCGAAGCCGCGGGCTTCGGCGGCTTGGATCAGTTCCGGCGTCGCGTGTTCGTCGACGTAGAGGCGGGTCGTCGCCGGACGCCCCGCGGCGGTCGCCGCTTCGCGTACGTCGTCTAAGTCCACGTCGAACTCCTCGCGGAGGACGTTCGGCCCGTCAACGAACAGCGCCACTCGCGGTTCGTCGTCCCGGCCGCCGGACAACCATCCGAGAGGATTCATGCGTCTTCTATCCCGCTTGCGGACATATACGTCCCGGTTCCCGGTAGATGGGGTGTGGTCCGGGCTCACGCCACGGGCGCCCCGGCGGGTCGACGGTGCCGGCACGTCCACGGCCGTTCGCTCAGAGCGTGTTGCGGACGAACTCGGAGACGACGATGTCCTCCGCCGAGCGCAGGCGATACTGCACCGTCGACCGCGGCACGTCGAGGTCTGCCGCCAACTCGGCGACCGTCACCTCGCGCGGACGGGTGTAATAGCCCGCGTCGACGGCGTGGGTTAGCGTCTCCCACTGCTCGTGAGAGAGCTGAAAGGCCGTTCGCACGTCGGCGTCCCACTTCCCCGACTGCCGAAGGTGCGAGAGTTCGAGCGAGAGGCCGTCCCGAAGGTTCGTCTCGATGGTGTCGAACAGTTCGCCGACGGCCTGTTCGCCAGGGTAGAGGATCTTCCAGCGGTACTCCCCGTCCGCCCGGCAGGACTCGAAGACCACCCCCTCTCCGACGTGGTCCAGCACGAAGTAGGGCAGGGAGTGACACCGGTGGACCTCCTGTCGGTAGGTGTAGATCGTCCGCGAGGTCGGCGTCCGGTCGAGGACGTGATACTCCCGCCGAGAGTCACACCCCGGTTGGTCCAGACACTCGTTGCAGCGCTCCTCGTCGAGGAACACGTCGGTGAACGCCTCGATCCCCGCCTCCGGCCCGTGCACGTGGTCGATCCGCCACATCGTCGACGGACTCGAATAGCAGGCCGACGACCGACAGGAGAGAGACGGATACTCGTAGAACACGTCCATCAGCGCGTCGGTGCCTCGTTCGTACTGCACCGAGAACTCGATCTCTCTCATGGGTGTCGTGGATCGACGACTCTACGATCATCACATACTAAATCGTTCCGAATGTAGGTGTGCAGTATTCCACTATTTGAATGACGACCTGTTGGCTATGAGCAAGTCAGCTGGCGTACCGGCGCGGCGACCGCCGTCAGGCTTGGACGCCCCAGAAGAAGGCGATGCCCAGAACGGTGACGACCGAGAGCAGAAGCTGGAGCGGGGCGCCGACCCGCAGAAAGTCGGAGAACCGGTAGCCACCGGGGCCGTAGACGAAGAGGTTCGTCTGGTAGCCCACAGGGGTCATAAACGCCGTCGAGGCGGCGAACGTCACCGCGAGGACGAAGGCGAAGACGTTGGCCCCGATAGACTGGGCGGCGTTGGCGGCGACCGGGATCAACAACACGACGCTCGCGTTGTTGCTGATGACGCTCGTCAGCAGCCCGGTCGCGATGTAAAACACCCACAGCACACCGATCGGCGGTAACACCGTCGCCGTCGCGGCAGCGGCGTCGCCGAGCAGCGCGGCGGCCCCCGTCTGCTGGAGGGCGATCCCGAGCGGGATCACCCCTGCTAGCAGGAAGATTACGTTCCACTCGACCGACGAGTAGAGTTCCGTGGGTTTGAGCACGCCGGTGAAGACCATGGCCACGACGCCTGCAAGTGCCGAGACGACGACGGGCAGGACGTTCAGTGCCGGGAGCGCGACGACACCGGCGATGATCCCCACCGCGAACGGAATCTTCTCGCGCCGGTAGGTGGTCTCGTCGAACTCGTGGGCGACGATGAAGTCCTCGTTGTTGACTAGGCGCGCGAAGCTATCCGGCGGCGCCTGCACGAGTAAGGTGTCACCCACGCGGATGCGGATGTCCTCGAACCGGTCCCGGACCACGTCGCCGTGGCTCCGAAAGGCGAGGACGTTCGCGTCGTAGCGTTGGCGAAACGTCGAACTCGCCAGTGTCTCGCCGACGAGCGACGACCCCGACGGGACGACCACCTCGACGAGCATCGGCGGTTCGTCGTCGGCTCCCAAGTCGTCCTCGGTCCTAGGACCACCCGACAGGGTGAGACCCTCGGCGTCTATGATCCGTTCGAGCGTCTCGCGACTCGTCCGGAGACGGAGGGTATCGTCCGGGCGAATCTCCTTGCGGGCGAGGGGCTCGGCGAACCCCTCGCCGTCCCGAAGTAACTGCAACACGTCGATGTCGAGGTCGTCGTCGCCGAGCGCCTCCTCGACGGTCTGGCCGATCAGCGACGACCCCACCGGAACCTCGACGTCGGTGAGATACGCTTGGAGGTCGTACTCCTCGACGAGGTCCTCGTCGGCCGGCACCCGCTCTGGCAGGAGTCGGACCCCGACGGTCATGAGATAGAGGACGCCGACGGCGAAGACGACGATTCCGAGTTTGGTGAACTCGAACATCCCGAACGCCTCCAGTCCGAGAGCGGGATTTTCCGCACCCAACTGGGCCGCGATGTCGCTCGCGAGGATGTTCGTCGAGGTGCCGATGAGCGTCAGTGTCCCGCCGAGCATCGAGGCAAACGACAGCGGCATGAGGAGCTTCGAGGGCGACGTGTTCCCTTCGTGGGCGAGGTCGGCGATGACGGGAACGAGGATCGCGACGACCGGCGTGTTGTTGACGAACCCGGAGATCGGTCCGGTGACGCCGACCGTCGCCGCGAGTTGCTTGCGCCGGTCGGTCCCGGCAAATGCCGCCATCTTCCGGCCGAGCAACTGGACGAGGCCGGTCCGGTTGATCCCCGTACTCAGGATGAGCATCGCTAAGACCGTGATCGTCGCGGGGTTGGCGAACCCGGAGATTCCCTCTCGTGGCGAAATCTGCGTCCACGGTTCGAGCACCATCAGGAGGACCATCACCAGAATGGCCGTGACATCGACCGGGAATCGCTCGGTCGCGAAGAGCACGAGCGCGAGCAGGATGAGCGCGAAGACGACGAGCATCTCGGCCGTCACGGGTGTCGATATTCCCCACACGGCCAACGCGACCGGAGCGACGGGCATAGCGAAGGGCGAGACACGGATCCACAAAAAGGGCGGGTGTCGGCGCCCGTCGACGTGGCCCGGCCACCCCGAAGCCCATCACTCAGATATCGCCGGCTGGCACGCACGAGGTGACTGGATCTTCTGTGCGCTCTCGGCGCGGAGAGCCGACGACAGCGTCGCACACGGCTCGACCGAAAGGCGACGACTCCTCGGCGTATCCGGCCGTCGAACCTCCACCCCCCGCGTCGAACGGAAACGAGCATTTGATATCGCGATATAGAGTTTATTGCCGCCGCGAGAGACACCGAGGCCAAAGCATTACGACCCGAGGTGTCGTTGTCCCGGTATGGGTCTACGGAAGCCACCCTTGCGAGAGACACACGCCTCGCAAGAGGCCTCGTTCACCGAATTCGGCGGCTGGGAGATGCCGGTAGAGTTCGACTCTATCAGCACCGAACACGCGGCCGTTCGGGAGTCCGCGGGGCTGTTCGACGTATCGCACATGGGAGAAATCGAGGTATCCGGTCCCGACGCGGCGGCGTTGATAAACCGGCTGACCACCAACGACGTGACCGAACTCGATCCGGGCGACACCCAGTACGCCTGTATCACCGACGCGGACGGGACCATTCTCGACGATACGGTGGTGTTTCGCCTCCCCGACGACGCGGACCCCCGATACCTGTTCGTCCCGAACGCCGGACACGACGCCGAGATGTATACACGGTGGGTCGACCACCGCGACGAGTGGGGCCTCGATGCGACGGTGCAGAACACGACCGAGGAGTGGGCGATGCTCGCGTTACAGGGTCCGGACGCGCCGAATCTCGCTGCCGACGTGACAGACGGTGCGACCCGCGACGTCGGCCACTTCGAGGCTGCCTTCCTCGACGTGGCCGGCGTCCGATCGCTCGCGTCGCGGACGGGCTACACCGGCGAGGACGGCTTCGAGTTCCTCTGTCCGTGGGACGCAGCCGAGACGGTGTGGTCGGCGTTCGACTGCCAGCCCTGTGGTCTCGGCGCCCGCGATACCCTCCGTCTGGAGATGGGCTTTCTCCTCTCGGGACAGGACTTCGACCCCACGGACGAGCCGCGGACGCCTTACGAGGCCGGCGTCGGCTGGACCGTCGACCTCGACACGACGTTCGTCGGTCGCGACGCGCTCGAACGCGCCGAGCGCGAGGGTGTCGACGAGCGGTTCCGGGGTGTCCAGTTGCTCGAACGGGGTGTCCCGCGACACGGCTACGAGGTGGTCGACGCTGACGGCGACCACCTCGGCCACCTCACCAGCGGCACGATGAGCCCCACACTCGGCGAACCCATCGGCCTCGGCTACCTCGCGGCCGACGCGGCACCCCCCGGTACTCGCGTTCGAGTCGTCGTCCGAGGCGAACCGAAGCAGGCAAAAGTCGTTAGCCCGCCATTCATCGACAAATGAGCTTCGACATCCCCAGCGACCGACGGTATCTGGAATCGCACGAGTGGACGACGACCGACGAGACGGTCCGTATCGGCATCACGGACTTTGCACAGGACGAACTCGGCGACGTGGTGTTCGTCGAACTCCCCGACGCCGGGAGCGAGGTGACCGCCGAGGAGGAGTTCGGCGTCGTCGAGAGTATCAAGGCCGTCTCGGACCTTCTCTCGCCAGTCTCGGGGACGGTGACCGCCGTCAACGAGGACCTGTTCGACGCCCCGGAACTGCTCAATCAAGACCCCTACGGCGACGGCTGGATGCTGGAGGTCGACCCGAGTGACGAGAGTGAGTTCGACGACCTACTGACGGCCGAAGAGTACCGCGACAACATCGAGTAACCGGGAATTACCGCCGGTGTCCGGCCGTCTGCCTCAGAGCGCGGCGGACTCGGAGCTGTCGATGCCGTTGATCCGGATCAGCTTGTAGTCACACTCGGTGCAGGTCCACTTCGTTTTCTCCCCTAGATGCATCGTCGTGCTCGCGGTCAGCCAGAACTGGTCGTTCGAACACTCCGGGCAGTCGTGGGTCATTTCGAGGCTCATGCGCCCGACTCCGGGGCGCGCCGTGTTGAAGATACTGATTCCCGAAACGCCCCGATAAACTGTATCTCGCGATATTAATTTTTCCTCGCACGGAACGACAGAGCGGCAGAATTTCAACGGTCGGTCCGGAACACTGCGAGTAATGTATCTCGTGATCGTCGGAGCCGGCGACATCGGTACGCCGTTGCTCGAAATCGCTACGACTGGCGGCAACGACGTGGTCGCCATCGAACGCAACGAGGAGCGGGCCGAACGCGCGTCGAGACAGTACGACTGCCTCGTTCTCAACGACGACGCGACGACCAAGGAGACGCTGCGGGACGCCGGCGCCGAGCGCGCGGACGCGCTCATCTCGACGACCGATCAGGACGCGACGAACGTCATGGTCTGTCTGCTGGCCCAAGAACTGGAGATTCCGAACATCGTCTCGGTCGTCCACAACCCCGAGCACATGAACCTGTTCCAGCAGATCGGGGTCAACACGATGCAGAATCCACAGCGTCTCATCGCCGAATATCTCTATCGGGCGGTCGAGCGCCCCTCTATCGTCGATTTCATGCGTATCGGCGAGGAGGCGGAGGTGTTCGAGATCACCGTCGGGCCCGACGCGCCCATCGCGGGCACGACCCTGCGGGAAGCCAACGACGCGGGACTCCTCGGCGAGGGGATGTTGATCGTCGCGGTCGAACGCGACGGTGACGGCGAACCCCTCGCGCCCCGCGGCAACACACGCATCGAGGCGGGCGACCTGCTCACGGTGTACTCGGGCGATGGGGCGACATCCGAAGTGACCGACATCTTCGGCCACGGTGAGGGCAACGACTGACATGTCCGGCCGTCACGGACCGTTCCCGACCGACCTGCGGATCATTGCCCGCGATATCGGCTCGCTTCTGTTGATGGAGGCGGGGCTGATGACGATCACGACGGCTCTGGCCCTCGCGTTCGGTGAGTTCCACGCGGCGCTCGGCTGTCTCCTCGCGGGCGGTATCGCCGCCGTCGTCGGCGGCGTCGCCAACAGAGCGTTCGCGGACGCGCCGCCCCCCGAGATGAAACACGGGATGGTCATCGCCGCCGGCGGCTGGTTCGCTGTCGCCACGTTCGGCGCGCTCCCATTCCTGCTGACCGCGTGGCTGACGCCGCCCGCCGTGATGGAGACGTTCGTGCCCGCCGGTGCCAACGCGGCGGCGTGGGAGCCGATCCGCGTCGGCGGCGTCACGACTCGTTCCAGTCTCGCCTACTTCCGCGACCCGCTCCACGCCTTCTTCGAGAGCATGAGCGGGTGGACCGGAAGCGGTCTGACGATGGCTATCCACGAACCCTCGCTTCCCCGGGCGCTTCAGTGGTGGCGGTCGCTCATCCAGTGGGTCGGCGGCGTCGGCGTCATCGTCCTGACCGTCTCCATCCTCGCGCGCCCGGGAAGTGGGAGCTACGCGCTCTATCGGAGCGAGGCTCGCGAGAAGAAGATCCACCCGAGCATCGTCTCGACGGTGCGGACGGTCTGGCGACTCGTCGTCGGCTATACGCTCCTCGCGTTCGCCCTGTTGTTCGGGGCCATCCTCGCGAGCGACAGCGCGTACGCCGAGTCCCTCTCTCCGCAGGAGGCCGCTTGGCAGGCCCTCAATCACGCCATGACGGGACTCACGACCGGCGGGTTCTCCGTCACCGACAACTCCATCGCGACGTACAACTCGCCGCTGGTCGAAACGGTCCTCCTCCCGATCATGATCCTCGGCGCCATCGCCTTTCCCGTTCACTACGTCGTCTTGCACGACAGGGAGGTGGGCGAACTGGTGTCGGATCTCCAGACCCGCTGGCTGTTCGTCCTGCTCGCAGTCGGCGTCGTCGGTCTCTCGGCACAGAACGTGTGGGCCGTTCCCGTGACGGCCGACGCGTTCGCCACCCGTTCGTTCCTCCCGTTTCCGGTCCCGGGGCTCGACGCTGCGGGCCTCGATGCGATCCGAGACTCGACGTTCCAGTGGGTGAGTGCGCTGACCTGTACCGGGTTCCAGTCCGCACCCGTCGGCCGCTGGCTCGCCGGGGCCAAGGTGATGGTCGTCGGTGCGATGGTCCTCGGCGGCGCGGCCGGGTCCACCGTCGGCGGCATCAAAATCGTTCGCGCGTACACCATCGCGCGCGGCATCATCTGGCAGTTCTCGCGGGTCTTCCTCCCGAAAAGCGCCGTCGTGACGGCGCGCATCGGCGACCGAACCCTCGACCGCGAGGCGATGGAACGAGAGTTCAGCGAGGCCGCCATCGTGACCCTACTGTGGATCGGCGCCCTCGTCGTCGGGAGCGTCGTCCTCGCCAACGTCGCCGGTCCCGACTTCGGCTACGCCGACGCGCTGTTCGAAGTCGCGAGCGCCCAAGGGAACGTCGGGCTCTCCTCGGGCATCACCGGCCCGACGATGCCCCCCGTGGCCGAGGCGATGTTCGTCGTCAACATGTGGATCGGTCGTCTAGAGATCATCCCGGTCCTCGTGTTCGTCCGCGCCGGGCTGTACGGACTGGACCCGTAACCGGCGATCACCCCCTCCGACCGGGCTAGGTCTCCTTCGACACTGCTCAGTCGGTCCAGAACGCGCCGGTGAACATCACGAACACGGGAATGATCTCCAGCCGGCCGATCCACATCAGGAAGATCATCAGTAGTTTGCTGGTCCCCGGGAAGTCGACGTAGCTCCCGAACGGTCCTAGGAAGCCAAAGCCCGGGCCGATGTTGCCGATGGTCGCTAGGGTCGCGCTGACCGCCTCGAGTGTCGTCATCTCGAGGCCGACACGTCCGGCGTCGAGCAGGAGCAACACCGTCGCCACGCCGAAGGTAAGCAGGTACAGGAGCGTGAAGCCGTAGATGGCGCCGATGACCTCCTCGTCGACGACGTGGCCGCCGAGGCGCACCGGCTTGACCGCGTCCGGATGGGCCGTCGTGAACAGTTGTCGTCGGATCCCCTTGATGACGACCAGCCACCGGACGACTTTGACGCCGCCGCCGGTCGATCCGGCCGATCCACCGACGAACATCGCCAACAGCAGGAGTCCTTGGGCTGGCGTCCCCCACTGCGCGAAGTCGCTCGTGGCGTACCCCGTCGAGTTCAGCAGCGACGCGATCTGAAACGTTGCCTGCCGGAGCGAGTTCTCGACGGCGCCTTGGGTGGCGCCCCCGAGTTCGAGGACGGGCGCCGACCCGGTGAAGAGCAACCCCCAGAGGATGACGATCAGGCCGGCGTTCGCGCCTAGGTAGGCCTGCAACTCGCGGTCGCGAAGGAACTCGGCGTAGTTGTCTTGGAGGATCAGATAGAACAGCGCGAAGTTCATCCCCGCGATCAACATGAAGGGGATGACGACCCACTGGACGGCCGGCGAGAACGCGGCGATACTGTCGGCCTCAGGGGAGAACCCACCCGTCGGCAACGTCGTAAAGCCGTGGGCGACGGCGTTGTAGGCGTCCATGTTCGGCGCCATCCCCGCGTAGTGGAGACCGAGCAGGAGGAGGATATACACGACGGTAAAGCCGATGTAGAACAGCCAGAGCAGGCGCGCGGTCTCGGCGATTTTCGGCGTCAACTTCTGCAGTTCCGGTCCCGGTGCCTCCGACTCGATCAGCTGTGCGCCGTTGACCGCCGCCTCGGGCAGGATGGCGACCATCAGCACGATGATCCCCATCCCCCCGAGCCACTGGGTGAGTTGGCGCCACATCAACAGCGCCCGGGAGTGGCGCTCGAAGGAGATCTCCTCGGTGGCGGTCGCGCCGGTCGTGGTGAACCCGGACATCGACTCGAATAGCGCGTTGATCGGGTGCCCGAGCGCCGACTCGGTGCCGTAGCCCGCGACGACGTAGGGGACCGCGCCGATGATCGCGACGGCTCCCCACGCTAGGGCGACGAGGAGGAACGCCTCCCGAGCGCCGAGTTGTGGGTCGTCGTCGAACTGCTCCAGCGAGAGACCGACCGCGACCGTGAGGCCGATCGACAGCAGAAAGGCAACCGTGTCCTGCCCGTAGACGAGACTGAGCGCCAGCGGCACGAGCATCGCGACCGAGAGGTACTTGATGACGGTCCCGGTGAGCGCGACGCTCTGTCGCCAGTTGACCCGCACCGACCTCATTCGCTCCACCCCATTATCCTACCGTCTCCGTTCACGCCCGGAAAAGTGCCCCGCTCTCGCGCCACGGGTGAACCTACAGGTTCGACCCGCTCTCGCCGCCCTCGATGGGGAGGGCAACGCCGTTGATGTACCCCGCGCGAGGCGAGGAGAGGAAGGCCACGGTGTCGCCGAGTTCCATCGGGTCGCCGATGCGTTCGAGCGGGTTGCCCTCGGCCCAGTCGGCCAGCCCTTCCTCGTAGCTGTCGTAGTCGCCGCGCTCGATGGCCTGTTCGATCAGGTCCTCGATGCGGCTGGTCTCGTGGGGACCGGGCAACACCGTGTTCGCGCGCACCTCCGGCGCGAGTTCCTGCGAGAGGGTCTTCTCCAACCCGACGACGGACATCCGCACCGAATTCGACAGCACCAGCGAGTCGATGGCTTCCTTCACCGACCGCGAGGTGATGCAGGTGATGGTTCCCTCGGCTGACTTCTCGAGGTGCGGGGCGGCCTCGCGGACGGTCCGGACGACACTCATCACGAGTAGGTCGTAGGCGTCGTACCAGTCCTGATCCGTCGTATCGAGGAAGGGACCGGACGGTGGCCCGCCCGCGGAGGTGACCAGCGAGTCGATCCCCCCGAACGCCTCGACGGTCCGCTCGACCAACTGCTCGATGTCCGCCGCCTCGGTCAGATCGCCTTGCACGCCGATCACCTCGCCGTCGCCGGCGTCGTTCAGTTCCGACACCGTCGCCGAGAGTCGCTTCTCGTCTCGCCCGTTGACGACGACGTTCGCCCCCTCCCGAGCCAGCGCCCGCGCTGACGCCTTGCCGAGGCCGCTGCTCGATGCGGTCACCAGTGCGCTCGTGCCGTCGAGTTCGAGATCCATGTTCGTCCGTCCACGCGGAAGCGTAATAAAGTCGGTCGGAGGCGGTAAGCCACGCGGCCCTCACGCCGGCCCCCTCCGTCCCCGAACCGTGCGCTGTCGAGCGGGGTTCACGCGGTCCGATCCGTCCAGAGGCCGTCTCCTTTGGCGTGGGCGGCGGCGACGTCCTCGTCGAGTTCGACGCCTAATCCTGGCGCCTCGGGGACGGCGATCCGCCCGTCCCGGATCAGCGGCGCCGACCGGACCAGCAGGTCGTCCCACCAGTCCACCTCCAGTGCGTGATATTCGAGGTAGCCGAAGTTGGCGACGGAAGCCCCGAGGTGGACACAGGCCATCGTTCCCACCGGGCTACAGACGTTGTGCGGGGCGAAGGTGATGTAGTTCTCCTCGGCCCGATTGGCGACGGCTCGCGACTCCGCGAGACCGCCACAGGTCGTCGGATCCGGCGTCACCACGTCGACGGCGAAGTCGTAGAGAAGGTCCGAGAACTCGTGGACGCGAAAGCGGTTCTCGCCGGTCGCCAGCGGCGTCGACGTCGAGCGAGCCACCTCCCGCTGGGCGTCGACGTTCTCGGGCGGAACCACGTCCTCCAGCCAAAGCAGGTCGTACGGCTCCAGTTCTCGGGCTAGGCGCTTTGCCGTATCGAGCGAGTAGTCCCAGTGACAGTCGAAGGCGACTTCCGCGTCGTCGCCGACGGCCTCGTGGACTGCGGCGACGATATCGCGTTTCTCGGCCACGTCCGCCGCCGACAGGCGGCCGTTGAACGGATCGGGGTCGTTGTCGTCGGGCGTATCGAGGTCGAACTTGATCGCGTCGAAGCCCATCTCGACGGCCTGCTCGGCCGTCTCCGCGTACGCCGCGGGCTGGTAGGACTCCTCGTCCCCGTACTCGGTGTACCCCGTGTCGACGGCGTAGGCCTCCCCGGCGTGGCAGTCACAGTAGAGTCGCACCTCGTCGCGGTACTTCCCGCCGAGCAACTGGTAGGTGGGGACGTCGAGGAGTTTGCCCGCGAGATCCCAGAGCGCGATTTCTACCCCCGAGGCCGCCGTGACCACCTTCCCGGTCGTGCCGCCGTGCCCTGACGTCTCCTGAATCAGCCGCCGAAAGAGCCGTTCGACGTCGAGGGGGTTCTCGCCGACGAGAAACTCGGTCATGTAGTCCACGATGTCCGTCACCCGGCCGCCGCGGTAGGCTTCGCCCAAGCCGGTGACGCCCGCGTCGGTGTGGATTCGCACGAGGTTCCAGTCGAAGTTACCCTCGATCACCGCCGTCTCGACGCCGGTGATCCGCACGTCGCGGGCGTCGGCCCGCTCTGTCGGCGCCGCGCCGTAGTCACGCATTCGGAGCCGCCCCCTGTCGCGGCGGCGTTCGTTCCCACGGGTCGCCAGCGATGCGCGGTATCGATCCGCCGACCGCTCCGCCGAGTGGGTCGATCATGGCCGCCGGTTCGCGGGGCCGGTACTAAAGTGTGAACGCCTCTCACGCCCGGCGGGGGCTTTACGGTCCGCTCGCCCGAGCCTCGACCATGCGCTTTCCCGACGGCGACGTCGTCGACGCCGCGCTCTCGACCCCGTCGCTTCCGCGGTTCGCGCGGGTGCGATACGATCCCGAGACGCCGGCACTCGACGACGTGACCGGCCGGACACGCACCGAACTCGACGCTCTCCCACTCGCGGAACTACCGGCCGGCGCGACGGTCGCCGTCGGCCTCGGGAGTCGCGGGATCCACGACATCGTCCCCATCGCCCGGACCGTCGTGGACGAACTCCGCGAGCGAGGGTTCGACCCCGTGGTCGTGCCAGCGATGGGCAGTCACGGCGGAGCGACCGCCGACGGCCAGCGCGAGACACTGGCTGGCCTCGGCCTCACCGAGGACACCCTCGGCTGTCCGGTCGACGCCCGCATGGACACGACGGTCCTCGGCGAGTCCGCCGTCGGCGCGCCCGTCCACTTCTCGACGGCCGCACTGGCGGCCGACGGCGTCCTCGTCGTCAACCGGGTGAAGCCCCACACCAACTTCACCGGGCGATTCGAGAGCGGGCCGACGAAGATGGCGACCGTCGGCCTAGGCAAGCAGGCCGGGGCGCAGGCGGTCCACGAACGCGCTCTCGACGAGGGCTACGTCCCGGTCGTCGAGGCAGCGTTTGAGGTGGTCCGCGAGTCGACGCCGCTTCTCGGTGGCCTCGCCGTCGTCGAGAACTTCCACGACCGCACCGCTGCCGTCGAGGGCGTTCCCGCCGCCGACCTGCCCGCCGCCGAGGAACCCCTGATGGCCGCCGCCACCGAACACATGCCGACGCTGCCGTACGACGACCTCGACGTCCTCGTCGTCGACCAGATCGGCAAGGACGTCTCGGGAACCGGGATGGACACCAACGTGATCGGACGCTACCGGGTGTTGAACGCCGCCGATCCCGCGACGCCCGACATCGACCGGATCGTCGTTCGGGGCCTCACGGAGGCGACTCACGGCAACGGCATCGGCGTCGGGTTGGCCGACGTTACGACTCGGCGTGTCGCCGACCGTCTCGACCTCGATCAGGTGTACACCAACGCGCTCACCAGCAACTCCCTGCGCAAGGCGTCGATCCCGGTCGTCCTCCCGGACGACGAACGCGCCGTCACCGCGGCCCTCTCGACCATCGGGGGTTACGATCCGGAGACGGTCCGGATTGCGTGGATCCGTGACACCGGCCACCTCTCGACGTTCCGCGTCTCCGCGGCACTGGCCCGCGACCGTCCGGAGGCCGTCGAGGTGGAGAGGTGGCTGTCGCTCTCCTTCGAGGACGGCGACCCCGTCTTCGCCCCGGTCGACTGAGCTACCGCACCACGTCGGCGGCGACGCGTCCGATCTCGTCGATCTCGGCCCGGACGTGATCGCCCGGGTCCACGGGCACCGCCCCGGGGGTACCCGTCGAGATCACGTCGCCGGGCTCCAGCGTCATCACGTCGGAGTGGAACGCGACCAACGCCCGCGGCGAGAAATGCATGTTGCCGACGACGTTGCGGGCCGCCACCTCGCCGTCGACGACCGTCCGCACCTCGACGTCCGCGAGATTCCGTCCCGGTCCCGGAACCGCAAGGTGTGGTCCGATCACGAGGAAGGTGTCGAAGCTCTTTGCCCGCGTCAGAAAGCGGGGATTGCGCTGGAGGATGTCCTCGGCGGTCACGTCGATGACTGGCAGATACCCCGCGATCACGTCGTCGGCCTCCTCGACCGAGACGTTCCGACAGGTCCTCCCGACGACGACGGCGAGTTCGGCCTCCACCGTGACCCGGTCGGACACGTCGGTCGGCGGCAGCCGGATCGGTCCGCCCGGCCCCGTCGCCGCGGTGCCGGGTTTGAAGAAGCTCGCCGGCTCGTCGGGCGTCGTCTCCGAGAGGTCGGCGGCGTGGTCGGCGTAGTTGAGACCGATGCCGAAGAGCTTGCCGGGGTCGGCGAGCGCCGGCCCGAGGGCCAAGCTATCGCGGGCGACCCGCCCGGCCGACGCCTCGTCGGGGTCGGTCAGGCCGCCGGGCGCCGCCGGGAGGACGTCGCGGACGCTCGACGCCTCGGGGTAGGCCGCCGCCAGCGGGACGAACCCGTCGTCGTCGCCGAGCAGGGGGTTGCCGTCCGCCCTGCGGGCGAGGTACCGCATCACGCCACCCCCCGTGGGTGGGCTGTCGGTGTGTCGTGTGCGCGTGTCACGATCCGATCCCCGCCTTCGGGTCTAATCAAGGTTGGCACCGCACGTGTGGCGACGGCGGCCGTGGCGTCAGTCCGCGGCGACGCCGGGACCCGTCGACTCTCCCACCACGCCGGTCAGCGTGTGGAGATAGTCGTCGAGATCGAGCGCGAAGGTGGCGTCGGTCGGAAGGTCGACCCAGTGGAACTCGAATTCGGCGCCGCGCTCCGGCCCGTCACCCGTGACGGTGTGAGTCCACGAGTCCCGCGGCTCGTGGACGGGAACGTGATAGAAGCTCCGCACGTACCGCTTGGGTGGCGACTCTCGACGGGTCCAGACGTCAGTCGTGAGATGTCGCAACCCTTCGAACGTCGCCAGCCCGCTCTCCTCGATTGCCTCCCGAACCATCGCCTCCCGGGGGCGTTCCCCGGATTCGACGGTCCCTTTCGGAATCTGGAGGCCGTCGTGGCCCGGTCCCTCGAAGACGAGTACCTCCGACGCGTTGCGGGTGATGTACGCACAGACTTTTTTGACGTGCGTTACGTCACGGGTTGACATACTACAACGTGTTCGGCCACAACGTATAATACTACTCATATTTCCGGTTCTAGGAATATTAGGTGTCGAAGCGTTCCAGCTCTCGACTGGGGGTGATCTGGCCGTGCGGCCGGGAGGGTAAAGAGTCGGCCACCCATACCGTACGACGATGACCGAGAGCGCCGGCATCGAACTCACGGTTCGGGCCGCGGAGAAGCGCGACGCGGGCCGCGGCATCGCGCGGCTCCCGGAAGCGGCCCGACAGCGACTCGGCGTCCTCAGCGGCGACGCCGTCCTGTTGGATGGGGACCGGACGACGGTGGCGAAACTCTGGCCGGCGCGGGCCGGCGTCCCCGACGACGCCGTCCTGATCGACGCGGGGACGCGGGCGAACGCCGGGGTCGCCGTCGGTGACCGGATTCGCGTACGGACGGTTGCCGTCGCCGACGCGACGGCAGTCACTCTCGGGGCACCGGCAGGTGTCGACCCCGACCGCGACGCGGTCCGGCGCGAACTCCGGCGCGAACTCGACGGCCGCCCACTCCGTGCCGGCGACCGGGTCCACGTCGGGAGCCTCGACCCCGGTGCGTTCGTGGTGCGGGAGACGGCTCCCGAGGGCCCCGTTCGGGTGGTCGAGACGACGGACCTGCGCCTGCACGGCGCCGTCGACGCGAACGCCGTGCGCCCGGACGACGGGGGCGGCGGGCCGACCCCATCCGACCGATCGGCCGACGACACGGGAACGGCCGATAGCGCGGATTCCGATCCCGGCGCCGGTCGCCGCCCGACGACCGGAGTCACCTACGAGGATATCGGCGGCCTCGACGACGAACTCGACCTCGTACGGGAGATGATCGAGCTCCCGCTGTCGGAGCCGGAACTGTTCACCCGACTCGGCGTCGACCCGCCGAAGGGCGTCCTGCTCTACGGGCCGCCGGGGACCGGCAAGACGCTGATCGCCCGCGCCGTCGCCAACGAGGTGGACGCCACCTTCATCTCCGTCTCCGGCCCCGAAATCGTCTCGAAGTACAAGGGCGACAGCGAGGAACGGCTGCGGCAGGTGTTCGAGGAAGCTCGTGAGAACGCGCCCGCTATCGTCTTCTTCGACGAGATCGATTCGGTCGCGCCGGAGCGTGAGGAGGGCGGCGGGATGGAGGATCGGATCGTCGGCCAACTCCTCTCGCTGATGGACGGTCTGGAGGCCCGCGGCGAGGTGATCGTCATCGGCGCGACCAACCGTGTCGACGACCTCGACCCTGCGCTCCGTCGGGGTGGCCGCTTCGACCGCGAGATCGAGATCGGTGTCCCGGACGAGACGGGGCGCCGCGAGATTCTCGACGTCCACACCCGCCGGATGCCGACGACAGACGACGTCACCCTCGACCGCCTCGCGGCCCGGACCCACGGCTTCGTCGGCGCCGACCTCAGGTCGCTGGTGACCGAGGCGGCCATGTCGGCGCTCCGGCGCGCCCGTCACGAGGGAACCGCGACCGACGCGGTCGCGGTCACCCGCGATGACTTCGAGGCGGCGATGGCGGCCGTCGATCCCAGCGCCATGCGTGAGTACGTCTCCGAGGCGCCGACCGAGGGCTTCGACTCCGTCGGCGGCCTCGACGAGGCGAAAGCCACCCTCGAACGCGCGGTGACGTGGCCGCTCACCTACGGTCCTCTGTTCGAGGCGGCGGACGCCGACCCCCCATCCGGGATCTTGCTCTACGGGCCGCCAGGGACCGGAAAGACGCTCTTGGCCCGCGCCGTCGCCGCCGAGAGCGGCGTCAACTTCGTCCGCGTGCAGGGCCCGGAGCTTCTGGATCGCTACGTCGGCGAGAGCGAGAAGGCCGTTCGTGAGGTGTTCGACCGCGCCCGCGGCGCCGCCCCCGCCATCGTCTTCTTCGACGAGATCGACGCCGTGGCGACGGATCGGAATCGCGGGGACAGCGAAGTGACCGAGCGCGTCGTCTCACAACTTCTCACAGAGTTCGACGCCGTCGCCGACAACCCCAACCTGATCGTTCTCGCGGCCACGAACCGGAAGGCCGCGCTCGATCCGGCGCTCCTCCGGGCCGGTCGTCTGGAGACTCACATCGAGGTCCCTGGTCCCGACGAGGCCGCCCGCCGGGCCATCCTCGGGGTTCACACGCGCCGGAAGCCACTGGCCGACGACGTGGACCTCGACGACCTCGCCGCCCGCACCGCGGGCTACTCCGGCGCCGACATCGCCGCCGTCTGCCGGGAGGCGGCGGTGCGCGCCGTGCGCTCGGTGGCCGACGCATATCCCGCCGCCGAGGCCAACGACCACGCCGACGAGGTGTGTCTGGCCGCCGCCGACTTCGAGGCGGCGCTCACGACCGTCTCGCCGTCGCTCTAGTCCCAGAACGACTGCGTTCGCGCGTACTGGCGCTCCTGTTCGAGGATGTCGCGATAGAAGTCGTCCTCGTCTTCCCGGAGTTTGGCGATGATTCGAGCGGCGTTGTGCGGGCCGACCCCGCGGGCCGCCATGGCGATCACCGCCTGTTTGCCGTGGCTCTGCACTAAGTTCGCCGAGCGGTAGGCGCGCTCGGTCATCTTCTCTTGTTCCTCGTCTTTCTCGGCTGCCCGCACTGCCGTGACCACCTCGTCGGCCCACGGATTCAGGGCGGCGACCCGCGTCGACTCACACTCCGGACACTGGGGCTGGTCCGGCACCCGTCGCACCTTCGTCTTGCGGGTCCACTCCGTGCAGTGGAGACAGGCTAGGATCACTCGATCGTTCCGGATGCGCTCTTTCAGCGTCTCCACGACGCTCGCGTCGGCGTTCTCGGGGACGAGCAGTTCACGGCCGCTCGACCGGCCGCCGGTGCCGATGGGCGTATGCTCCCGTGCGGTCGCCACCTCGATGTCGCCCGACTGGACACCCTCCAGAACGCCCGCCGCCTCGTCGACGGCGAGGTCGGTGTGGAACACCTCTCGGACCGCCTCGTCGTACACCGGCGTGTCCTCTAAGGCTGCAAGCAGGCGGTCGGCGCCGAACCGGCCCGACCCCTGATACCGCTTGAGCGCGCCGAACTTCGCGGCTACCTGTGCCAGCGTGAACTTCAGCGTCCCCGAGTTCTTCAAGGCGAGTTCCAAGAGTCCCTCGACGTGGTCGGGGTTGGTCGTCTCTAAGACCGTCACCACGTCCGACGGGCCGGTGCGTCCGGGCACCTCCAGTTCGATCCGGTAGGGATCGACCTCCATCCCCACCGACGATCCGGTCTTCTGGCCGATCAGCGCCGAGCAGAGTCGGCCGAGCGTCTCGTTCACCTCGTGGCCGAACGGGGCGTTGAGGACGACCGTCCGGCCCTGTCCCTCGACGACGAGACGCTCGGCCGTCGGCGTCGGAGCGTCGGTCTCGACCTGTCGCTCCACGGGACCGAGCGCCTCGCTGACGGTGTACTCGTCGCCCGGATACCGCGGGAGGAACTCGCGGGCGACGGCTGCACGGTTGGCGCCGCCCGCGAACTGCGTCGTCGCCACGTCGCGCATCTCGCCCACCTCGCCCGCGACGGCCGCGGGCACCGGGATCTCTTTGCCCGTCCACGACGGTACCTCGCCGGCGGGATCCTCGATGGGTGTCACCTCGACGCGTCCCCCTTCCTCGTCGACTTCGGTGATGCGCCACATCTCGCCGCGCTGGATGAAGGCCTCACCCGGCCCCGCGAAGTTGCGGACGAACCGCTCGTCGAGGGTACCGACCGTCTCCCGCGAGGAGAGGTCGTACACCTCGTAGGTCTCCTCGTCGGGGATCATCGACAGGTTTGCGTAGAAGTACCGCCACGTTCCTCCCGACTTCTCTAGGCGGTCGGCCTCCTCGTCCAGCCACAGGAGGCGGTTCGACGACAGTTCCCGCACCACCTCCCGAAACGTCGACGCCGACAGCGAGCGAAACGGGTAGCCCCGTGTCAGCGTCTCGTAGGCCTCACGGGCGCTGATCTCGCCGTGGTCCATCACGAGACCGACGGTCTGGTTGGCGACCACGTCGAGGCTCCCGTGGTGGATCGTCGCCGGCTCTACCTCGCCCGCGACCGCCCGCCGAGCGATCGCGAGTGCCTCTAGCGTGTCGTCCGGGTGGCTCGTGATGACCGTCCCCTCTGAGACGGCGTCCCGGCGGTGGCCCGCGCGGCCGACCCGCTGGAGGAGGCGGGCCACCTCCCGGGGACTCCCGTACTGGATCACGTGATCGACCCGCCCCACGTCGATACCGAGTTCCATCGACGACGTACAGACGAGGCCGTCGAGATCGCCCGTCTTGAACGCATCCTCCACTTCGATCCGGGTCTCTTTCGAGAGCGATCCGTGGTGGACGCCGATGGGTTCGTCTAGACGCTTGAATCGCGAGCCGAGCGCCTCGGCGGTCTGCCGTGTGTTGACGAATATCAGTGTCGACTCGTGGGACGTGACGATATCGCGGATCGCCCGCACGTGACTGGCGATTTCGACGTCGGTCGCCAGTGTTCCCGCCAGCGCCTCGTCCTCGTCGGTCACCGACGGCTCACGCACCCGGAACTCGACGTTCGTCCCCGCGGCCACCTCGACTATCGCGCAGTCGCGGTCGCCGGTCAGGAACCGCCCCACCTCTCCGGGTGAGCCGACAGTCGCCGAGAGGCCGATCCGCTGGAACGGCCCGGCGAGGGTACGGAGACGTTCGAGCCCCACCGTCAACTGCGCGCCACGCTTCGAGGACGCGAGCTCGTGAACCTCGTCGACGACGACGTGTTCTACGTCCGAGAGGGCCGTTCTGAGTTTCTCGCCGGTCAGGGTCGCCTGCAACGTCTCGGGGGTCGTCACCAGCACGTCCGGGGGGTCGTCGGCCTGCTTGCCGCGCTGGTACTGCGTGGTGTCGCCGTGACGCACGTCCACCTCGACGTCGAGATACTCGCCCCACCAGTCCAGTCGCTCGCGCATGTCGCGGTTGAGCGCGCGAAGTGGCGTGATGTAGAGCGCCGAGAGTCCGAACCGGTCCTCGGCGCGGTGGATCGCATCGAACACCGGCAGCATCGCCGTCTCGGTCTTGCCCGTCCCCGTCGGCGCGAGGACGAGCGCGTTCTCGCCGGCCGCCAGCGGCGGG
>ENA-ORCS01000414-ORCS01000414.1-marine-metagenome-genome-assembly--contig:-NODE-414-length-31975-cov-3.522352_pt1 | contig 31975 bp, 52 predicted proteins | sample MGYA00237781_ERZ508513 | MGnify/ENA primary metagenome ERZ508513 (study PRJEB26184, sample SAMN06268793) | marine metagenome | isolation source: Eden Landing Ponds, San Francisco, CA, USA | place...
CCACGCACGAGCGCAGGTATTCATTGCTCTGTGCCTTCGCCTCGTCGTCGCTATTACCAACTACGAACGCGGAGACAATCCGGGAAGCACGATCATCACGGTGTGAGAAGAGTTCTATGACACCCTCTGGTGAATGTCAAAGACCGTCGACATCTGGACTCAGTGACCGCCGATTGTCTCTGACACGCCCTCAATCCACGCCAGTGCTGGGGTTTTATCCTACTAACCTCCGAAGTACTGATCTCCCGTTCGACCCCGTGTTGAATATATCGGTATATGATTTACCAGTACCGTATCCGACAGTACTATCTCACGCAAGACGTATCATATCTGGATCAAATTCGATAGGCCTCCCAGACAGAGCGACGAGCGAATCCGCGAAGCAGTCAGGAAGCGTGAACTGCCGAGCGATTGAGTCTCGAATTCACCCACAGGCCGCGGCGGCCTGGGTTAATTCACCGGGGACCCGAAGATGTCGCGGGCGTTTCGCTGTGCTCTTCGGGGAAACGAATCTGGCTAGTCCGCCGATTGGTCGACAGTGAGAACAACCTGAAAATGTATGGAAATCGCGTTCGGCATCTTTCTCGGGCCGGCTGTCTGCCATTGCCAGGGGCGGCGGATCGCCGGGAGGGGTCCCCGAGAGTACCTGTATACACGGATCATTCACAGGTGGAGCCTCCCCGATCGAAGTACTCTATCCGGCCTCCTCTGTGTCGATCAGACAGGCCCCTCCGGGAGATGGACAAACCAGGTCGTTCGGACTAGTCAGTTGTCGTCGTCTGGTTGTTTTCGAATGGTCCGGAGACACGTGACCGGCGGCCAAGGTCGTGCTTCGAGAGACCTTTCACGTTTTCACTTCTCTATTCGTGAGTCGACAACGTCCTCCCTCTCCTTTGACGTGATGAACGGTCCACGGGCCCGACGAACAGCGATCCGCGGTCTCGTTCGGAACTTCCTGAAAACGGAAACTTTCCGTGGGCTGATCGTACGTCCTCGGTCGATCTACTGCCGGTGGTCTCGATCGACATGAGGGCCGGACCACCGCACTTCAGGGTCGTCTTTCGCTCACTAGTAGGCCGACCGAAACGACGGAATTCTACGGAACGTTAGTGCGTCAAGTATCAATAGGATGACATACTCCATGCGGGAGAAGCCAAAATAGCTGCGTATCGATCGGTCTAAACCGGTCGCACTGTCATTCGAGTCCGTGTGGGACTGGGCTACAGTCACCGAACGGTATGCCACACTCTCTGTTCTGCTCTGGCAGAGAGTCGTCAAGGTAATCAGACCTGCTATCGACGACAGTCCTCAAAGCAATACCCGATATACGACCATTGTGTACGTTGTCGTGGAAGCGGGCCGAGTCTGACAGTGAACTGAGATGGCCGTCTTTCCCTCTTTTCCCTCTGTCTTCCCCGGGGTTCGACCGTAGAAGACTACTATTCTCTCCGATCCCCTCGTAGTGCGGATTTGATCACTGCGAGACAGACGGCCTATGCTCTGGAATATACATATCTCGATGTGAAGACCACGGAGGAAATGGTGGGCCTACATTTCTCGATAAGTATCCTCGAGCCGTCAGGGATAAGGGACTAGACACACACATAACTCCCCTTATCTGCGGTCGTGGGACTATCGTGTCGATATCAGCGTTCATGTTTGAGTTCGAGAATGCGACAGTATATCGCTGCTAGTTCTTTTTCTGTCAGGTAATGCGTCCGGTCGATCTCGCCGGGCTCGAGCCGCGCCTCCAGCAGCAACTTCGTGATCAAGCCCCGGCGATGCTCGGCGTGGGTCATCCAGTCGGCGCGGCGCTCTGGGTCCCAGCCCCAGAACTCCGGCGGCAGGGGCACGGCGCTCACGGCGATCCCTCCGATTGAACACTCTCCGTGCTTGTCTTATCGGTCGTTTCACCGCGCTGGACCGTGATAGAATGGCTGGTCCGACAGTCGACCGTCGCGATAACGTCCCGGTGGATCGGACCCCGCTGGAACAGAACCGTGTCGACGCGCTCGAAGGCTCCGAACGAGCGCATCCCCCATGAGTTCCAGCCGAAGCAGATCACGAGCCCGCCCGGTCGGACGATTTCGTTGAACTGCTCCAGCGCTGAGTAAACGTCCTTTGCGTGAAGGCCGTCGTACTTCGTCTCGGCTTGCTTCTCGTCGAAAGGCGGGTCGAAGACGACGGTATCGAACGAACCCGTCGCGAAGTGGTCCGCTACCTCCGCCACGTCGTGACGCGTGTCGGCGTCGCGGTCTGGGTTCAAATCGTTCCGGACGATCTCCCCGTCGTGGTTCAGCTTCGTCTTCCCGGCGCAGGCGTTGAGAACACGTCCCTGGAGCCGCTTCTCGACGAACCGGCGAGCGGGCGTGTACTCGAACGTCCATCGCGAGAGCATCCGCGCCGAGCCGTCGGCGTCGCGACCGCCGTTTGAGACGATGTCCGTGACCGCTTGCGCACCTCCGTCGGTCCGGGGTTCCTGACGCTCACTTCCGTCCGTGTAGCTATCGCTCACGCCGTCTCACCCCAGTAGAACCGACACTGAAAGCAGAACACGGCCGGGTCGTGGGGCTGATCGTGGACTGCCTCAGCCTCACCGTCGAGACCGGCGATGGTAGGGCCCCCACAGGGACAGCGACCACTCATCGCGAATCACGGGCGTAAACCCGATGTCGATATACGGATCTCACGCCTCACCGACCTCCGTGAAATCTTGTTGATCGTCGGCGAGCGGGCGATCGCGGGGCTGGATCTGCCGCCACTCGACGGCCCAGTCCTCCATCTTCTCGCGGACCTGATCGACCTTCGTCTCGAGCTCGTCGATCGTCGCGGCCTCGACCTTGCACTTCTGGACGTCGTGGCCGTCCCCGCGCTTCAGCTTGATCTCGTACTGAAAGGCGTCCCCGGTCATGCGACCACCTTCCGTTGATCGGTCGTGAGCCGTTCCTCGACGATCTCGGGATGCTCGCGCATCACGTGCCGCCCGAGTCCGCCAGGCGTCTCGTACTCCCGACCACACACCTCGCAAGCGTGTGTCTCGTCGGTCTCGTGGACCGGCGACCACGAACCCGCACAGACGTCACAGACGTCCTTGTTGGGGTGCTGCTCGCGATCGGCTGGCTGGCTGTTCTCGGCCCGCTGGAGTTTCGGACAGTCCCGCTCGGTGTGCAGTTGCTTCCGGTGGCCGAGCCGGCCGTTGACGGCGACGTAGTACTCAGCCATCGCCATCACCGTCCGGGTAGACGTCCAGCTTCCGACGGGCTCGCATCAGTAGGTTGCTGACGGTCCCCCAGGAGCGATCCGTCCGGCGGGCGTACTCGCGACCGGAGACGTCCTGCAACTCGACGGTCTCGAAGGCCTCCTGCTCGGCGGGCGTCAGCCGGGAGAGATCGGGCTCGTAGTCCGTGAGGTTGGACTGGTCGGCCGCGCTCATGGGCCGAGAGTCACCTCCGAGACGCGTTGCCCGTCGCTGGTCTCGATCTCCAGGTGGCGCACGACCTCGCGCCCGGTCTCCCGCCATCCGCCGTCCTCGCGAACCTCGACGACCCGCTCGAACCACCCGTCTTCGGGATGGCTCGGCCGGGCGAGCGCTTCGAACCGCACGCGCCGGCCCTGGTCGCCGGCCCCGAGGTACGTGATCGTCACGCCCTCAGTCATCGGCGACCGCCTCCTGGTCGCCCGCGTCGGCCTCAACGGTCGGCTGGGCGAGCCGGCGGGCTTCTTCGAGCGCGTCGGCGTCGGCGAGCCCGTGGGTCGCTTGCGTGACTGAATCGTCGGATGTCCGCGTTGACTCGGTCGGGGCCATCTCGACCTGCTCGACACGGTGGGCGGGAACTTTGACGACCGACTGGTCCCAGCGTTTGCACCGGAGCCAACCGCTGTCGAGCAGCGAGACGTTGGCGAAAAACGTCCGCCCGTTGTCGACGGTGTAGACGACGGCCGGCGAGTACGACTGCGGCAGGTGTCGCGGATCGAGGGGGTCGTCGCGGGTCATGCTGAACCTCCCGAACAGTCGTCACAGTAGCTTTGAACGCGCTTCCCGTCGGGACCGGACCCGTGCGTCTGGGTCTCGCAGTCGGGCCGGTCACAGGTTGGATGATAGTCGCCCCCGCCGTCGCAGTACCAGCATCCAGTCATCCCTCGATCGCCTCCGTTCGTGCCGTCACGCGGGCACCCTCGCGGGACCGTCGCTCGGCGAACGCAGCGTCCAACGTGCGGAAGGCCGTTGCCGGTCCCTCGCGGATGACGTACTGAGTCCGCAGAAGCGTAGCTTTTTGATCGCGCGATCCTTCGCTGTCGGTACGGGGCGCGTGCCCCGTGCGTTCGGTTTCGGGCATAGTCAGGCCCAGGAACCGCCGTTTTCGGGCCGACGGTGTACACGTCGGCCCGGCATCAGCAACCGACCAGCGTCGTCTCAGTCCTGGTAAGCGGTTCCTACTGTCGTCCAATACTGGCCTTATGTAAAAATGCATCGCTAATCCTCTAGTCTGTTATAGATGTTTTCACGGTACAGTGATGAAAACAGGGATTATTGACAGTAATTACAAATAATGAATCCATTGCTGTATACAATGAGGAAGTCTGGCAGTTGGATGACGGTCTGGGATGACCGTATCCTGGAACTGATGCGAAACGACGAGGACGGAACGATGCGCGTCGGGGAATTGGCCGAGCACGAGCTTATACGGATCACACAATCCAGCGTCACCCGCCGCTGCCAGAAACTCGCCGACCACGGCCTGATCAAACCGCTCGGAAACGGTGTCTATCTGATCACTGACCGCGGCGAGGCCTACCTCGACGGGGAGCTCGACACCCACGAGGACGTCCCCGACGAGGTGCCGGAAATACAGCCTGGTTCTTTAAACGACGACGTCGAAGATACAGCCTGAAATGCGCCAGACAGCGCCCTGGATGAAGCGGGAAGACGAGCGGATTTTGGAGTATCTCGACCGCGAGGGGTGGGCCACGCCCGAACACCTCTCGCGCCAGGTTTTCACCGACGAGCACGTCAGCCCCGACCACGTCCGCGAGCGGCTGCAAATGCTCCGCTACGCGGGCTTCGTCGAGGAAGTCTGGGGCGACGCCTACGAGATCACGTTGGAAGGGATGCGCTATCTGGAGGGCGATCTCGACGCGAACCACCAGCCGACACCGGACGTTCGGCGCGTGCTACGCGGCTAACTACACTTTCGTGGCCTGGGCAGTTATTTCGACACGAGCAAGATCGTCGTCGAAGTTCGTAGGCGGCTGTGCTTCGCCGGCATTGGTATTGTCAATAACTAAAACGTACTCTCCGGGGTCAAGCGTTCCACTTGCAGAACCTCCTGTACCGTCTTCAATTGAAAGCTCTGGAAAGTATCTAAACCTCTCTCGGTTTTCGAAGTGGTCGAACTCGTCAGCACTCATTGTGAGAACATCAATGGCTGGTCCTTTACGAACGGTCATCTGCACCTCGATGTTAGCCGTGTCGTTGAGTGTGAAGGACTGCGCCAAGTATTGGTCTTCGTCCACTTGTCTCGTAGAGTCGATAATCTCAAAGCTCTGTTCCTGGGAACCATCACCGCCGTTCTCAGGGTTTTGCGCGTCTTCTTCACCAGATGAGCAGCCTGCGATTCCGAGTACTCCGACACCGACAGCCGTTCCTAAAAATGATCGGCGTGATTTCACACCAGCCAATTCAGATAGTAATCAAAAATAACTTGCCAAACTTATCCGTGAATGACTACGATCTCGACGCGAACCACCAGCCCACGCCGGATATCAGGCGGGTATTACGCGGGTGAAGAGATACCGATATTTTCCTTCGTTTCTTCAGACAACTCGTCTCGACCCATCGCCGAAATCGCAGCGAAGAGGCCCTTAAACTCCTCCTCGGACCACTCTTTCGTGTAGACCTCGCCGTCGTCGTAGGTCGCGAAAAACTCCACGGTGTCGTCGTCGGTGTTCAGTCCTCGAAAGCCGATGCCGCCCGTTTCGGAGTCAACGATGCACTCCATAGTCGGCGGATTCCACGCTTGTCGTATATATCCTAGGATTCTGTCGAAGTATCATGCGAATGAGAAAGCTTCAAATGCCGAGCGCAACCGCTAGACGGCGGCCGAAAGGCCGGAATAACACAACAATGACTGAGTCACCGGACGAGTATGAATACGGCGGTCTGGAAGCTCTCTCTGAAGAAGAATGGGAGGATGGTATCGAATTCTTACAACGGCTATTGCTGACAGAACAACTCCAGGAGGAGGACCCGCTCCCAGAGGTAATGAATCGAGTCATTCGCGGCGAAGGGTCGCAAGAAGACATCGACCAAATCGCACTGGAGTTAGAGGCATTAAGGGAAGAATATCAAAGCAAGTAGAGTATTCAACAACGCCAGAAACCAACCGACGCCGAGCGTTCGGCGCGTGCTACGCGGCTAATCCAGTTCGCGATCGTAGATCGTACTCCGGTGGCCGACCGCCAGGACTTTCAGCAGTTCTTCGTTGGGTTCATGATCAACAATCACGCGATAGTCGCCGACGCGAACTGAGTTATACTCGGAGTTGCTGAGGGTCCGAAGATACCGCTCCGGTTCGTCGGCGACGTCCTCAAGCAGTTTCGTTTTGACCCGTTCTTGGACGTCGGCAGGAAGGTCTTCGAGATCGTCACGGGCTGACAGAGAGATCGCGACGTCGGACATCGAAGATCAGACGTCCGAGAGCATCATGTAATCGCCCTGTTCGAACTCACGTTCCGACTCACGGACCTTCTCTTTCGCTGTCTGAGATAAGCGGGCAGGGACGCCGAAAAATTCCAGCAGCGCTTCTTGAGCGCGAGCGTTCGCTTCAGTGGCCTCTTGGAGTGCAGCAATCGCCTGTTCGGGGTCGTCGCGCTCGGTGGCATCGGCAGCGTGCTCGATCTTGGCGGTGGCGGTCTCCGTTTCGATGACGCTCCGCAGTAAAACGAGCAAGAGATCCTCGGCAGTCTCGAAGTGAGAGTTCTCCTCGAGGAACGCCTCGAGATCGTCGTCGAGTTCCTCCGGAACGTCGAGCGTGACGGTACTCATGCTGGGTCAGTACCGAAAAGTACGGTCCGAGGTGGAAAGTAGTTTGCCCCGAAACAACGGTTACTGCTACCCGATCGTCATCCAAGCCACTTATCGAGATTCTCTTTTTTGCCCTGCATATGTGCCGGACTCCCGTACGCATCCACGATGTCCAGCACGGCGTTCGCGATCTCGTAGGCCGATGCCCGCTGCTTATCGAGGAAGAACACGCCTTCGTGGCGTGATTCATCGAATCGAGCGAAGTTCTTGACGTCGGCCGTGATCACGATCAACTCCTCGTCGCGAACGTACGGCAGGATGTCGGCCTCGTCGTCGGCATCGGGATCGAGGACCTGATCGGAGTGTTCGGCGCGATAGCCTTCGGACCGAAGGATCTCGGCGATACGAGACTCCAGGTTTGAATCGACAAGAAACGCCCAGCGCATCGTTACTCGGGCGGGGAGACGTCTTCCGGGCGCTCGATCTCGCGCTCGATCTCGTCCATGATCGCCTCGCGCTCGCGCCGCAACTCCTCGAACTCTCGGGGGCGTTCGTGGTAGTACAGTAGCGCGGCGTAGACGTCGGCGACGTCGAGATCGTGCCGATCCGCGACTGTCTGCGGGTCAAGCCCACGGCCTTCGACACGCTCGACGATCGTCAGAACCGGGATGCGCCGGCCCTGGATGTGGGGCTCGTCGAGGAGGTCTTGAACGATTCGAGCGGTCTGCTGGGACATCTGTGGCATAGTACGTCTGTCAGCTATTTCAATCTGCGGGGGTCTTCAACCTCCGCATCTACAACCACTCAACTTTCCCGCGTTCCCGACGCTGCGCCTCTGGCGTGTGCGTCCCGCGGTAGTGATCGAGGAACGTCTCTAAGTCGTTCCAGCCGCCCCAGTCGAGGACGACCATCGCGTCGACGTCGGCACTCCGCAGTTGCGTGGCCCACGTCCGCCGGAGATCGTGCATCCCGACGAACTGCCAGCCGGGCTCGCCAGTCTCATCCTGGAGTGTCTCGGCGACGCCGTCGATCCGCCGCCGGAGCGTCCGCTTCGAGACGTCGACGATCGGCTCGTCGCTGTCCTCTTCTCGCACGCTATCGATCGTCCCGACCGTCGAGGCGAGACTCTCGGGGATCGGCGTCTCCCGATACTCACCAGTTTTCGCACCATTCCAGATTCGGAGCATTCGACCGGCGTCGGTCTCGGCGACGTCCTCGGGCGTCACGCCCACGATCTCCTCGGTCCGGAGGCCACACCGGACGGCCAGCCGAAAGGCGACGTCAGCGATCGCGTCGTCGGTCGCCTCGAGGAGCTGGTCAACTTCGTCCTGGGAGAGCCACACTTTCTTGCCGTCACCGTTCGGGTAGTCGTCGAGATTCATCGTCCGGCTAACTCACCTAACCGGACATAAACCTCCGCATTTACCCAACGATCGGTCCCGATCACGCCGGATACCCACCCCGACCGAGACGAATCTGTCCGAGTCTGTGCTGGGAACCGGACACTCACTCAGCCGGCAAAAAGACGATCGCACCGGTCTCCTGGTCGAACCAACTTTCGAAGTCGTCGCCGACGTCGGCCCCGATGGACTGCTGGGCCACGGCCGGCAGCCACAACCGGAGCCCTGTACCCCCATCCTGAGCCGTATACTCGCCGAGTGGAACAAGCGCTTCGTCCTGGGCGGCCTGAATGATTTCTTCCGTCGGCCGCGTTCGTGTGCTCATATCCCTATCATTCCGATACCGTCACTAAAACGTCCGTATTTACAGGAATAGGAGTCTCTGTTTTGGCGAGTTTTCAGGGTGTGACCACTCGCGAGTCTGAACCGATGATACGCCTATGTCTCCTCAGGTAGAGTTCGGAAGCAAAGCCGTCGCCGACACGTATCGCGACGAACACCCGGATCACATCTGTCCCGACGACGACGCCCGGCTGAAGACAGTCACCTTCACCGACGACGTCCCCGACTGGCTGCTCGACCAGGCCAAACGCGACGCGATGGACGAACGCGCCGAGCGGGAGACGTCGGCCGGCCAGGTCGGACTCTCTGACCCGGAGAAAGACGAGATCGACTTTTCGGCGGGCAACGCCAGCGTTCCCCACGCTCGGGCCACCAAGGCGATCGCCCGCGACGAGGGCGTCGACGACTGGCTCAGCTACTACGATCCCCAGCTGACCGTCGACGAACGCCGCGAGGTGATGGCCCGCGCCGCTCGCGAGGGCGGTGGCCGCCGGATGGACAGCGACGACAGCGCCCTCGAGCGCGCTGGCCGAGCGGCCCGGACCGCGGAGGCGGAGGAGTGCGATCACGCCGCCGGCCACTGTCGCCACGGCGATCCCGACGCCTGCGAGTTCCTACAAGAGGCCTGCGGGTACGATCCCGACGAGGTCGACGATCTGCTCGCTGACGCCGACGATCGTCACGCCGACGAGCCCGAACAGCAGCAACTCACGGGCAAGCAGGCCGGGGCGTACTCCCGCGCACTCGGTGGGTACCGGGCCGCGCTCGCATCGCTCCGGGAACTCACCGACGCCGTCCGCAAGCAACGCCGGCACGCTGAACAGGCCTGGGCGGCGATGGCGGCGATCCGCGAGGACACCGGCCAGGACGTCGAAAAGCCCCAGGAACTCCACGCTCTACTCGAGTCGCTCGCCGAGGTCCCCGACGAACACCGACTCTCGACGCTGCACGAGCACATGGACATGGTCGACGACGAGGACGTCGTCGAGTTTGACGACCAACAGGCGCTCGGCGGCGGGCGAGCGAACGACCAGGCCCGACTCGCGGGCGGCGAGACCGGCGAGGCCGGCCAGGGCGAGACCGTCGAGCACGTCGCCGAGAATCCGGGCGGGCTCATGGCCGACGAGCGGGAGGACGCCGAGACTGAATCGACGACCGAACAGCAGCGACCGGATGCCTTTCAGGTCGCCGAGGGCGGCCAGGGGACGCTATGACCGAGACAATCACCTGCCCCGCGGAGGGGTGCGACTACACAGGAGAACCGGGCAGTATCAAGAATCACATCAACTCGAAAAGCGACCCGGCTCACCGGGACGTAGCGGCACTCCGGGCGGCGGTCGACGAACAGACCGACCAGGAGACCGACCCCGAAGCGACCGAAACCGAGGGCCAGCAGCCCGACGACGACCGGGACGAGACCGCCGCCGAGCCCCCCGCTGAAGGCGGCGCTGACGGGGGCGGTACCGCCGGCTCTGATTCGGACGACCGAGAACAGCGCGATGAGCAGGCCGAAGCGGCCGAAACCACCGAAAACGACCGCCCGGAGAAACCGGATATGCCGACCGACGAGGAACTCGACCGACAGCGCGACCGACTCGACCAGGGCCCTGAACCGACCGATACCGACGGCTCGGAAGCGGACGAATCGAGCGCTTCGACCCGCTCAAGCGCCGGAATCGGCTCGATTCCGATCCCCGTCAGCAAGACCACCCTTGCGATCGGGGCCGGGCTGGTGCTCATGGTGGCCCTGCTGTACCTCTACACCCGCTCCGACGACGGCGACGAACCGACCGAGCCCGAACCCGTCAACGATGACGACCCGGCCCCGCCGGAGGGAGGCTTTGCCGCCCCGACGATGGAGGGGGATAACTAATGGCGGAATATTCAGCGGACCAGATAGTCGGTGACGCTGTCGAGGATGACGTCGAGACCGAGCCCGACCCGGACGCCGATCCCGACGAGGACGAACAGCCGGACATCGAAGACGAGGAGATGGCCGACTTCAGCGCGGTCGCCGACGAGATCGAGGCCGCGGCCGGGGCCGACAGCGACGAGGAGAGCGACGCAGAGACCGACGACAGCACCGCGGACGGTGACGACGACCAAGCGCCCCCGTCGATGGACGCGACCGCAAGCGACCGCGTCACGCCGGGGGACATCTACTGCAACGCCCTCGGCATGGGTGCGGCCGTCGCCAGGGCCAGCTACGGTTCGGCGGAATCCGACGAGCGCTCGGATCTCGTCGAGGAGTACGGCGACATGGCCCGCGATCTCCAGATCGACGAGTACGTCGACGAGTGGCTCGAAGAGCAGGGCGGCATCGACGAACTCTCGCCCGGCCAGGCCATCCTCATCTCGACGGTGATGTTCGGCGGCATGGTCGCGATGGACGATCCGGATCTCGTCGAGGGCGTCGCGACGGAGGTGCGCGGATGATGCTCCAGATCGCCCGCTGGCTCGGCCGCCGGGCAAAGTGCGCGGTCGTCGGCCACCGGTTGACTGGGGCCCGAGTCTTCCGGCACGGGACGATCATGCCGGGCTACGAGTGCGAGCGTTGCGGAAAGACTCAATCACTCGCCTACCGCTGGCAGGAGGTCGAGACCGATGCTTGACGGCGCGAAAGAGGCGATGGCCCAGCGGATGGCGAGCCAAATCACGCCTTCCGAGACACCGATCGCCCAGGCGCTCGCGAACACGATCGCGACGATCGAGGCCAACCAGGGTGCCGCCCTCAACCGGGCGCTCGACGCCGCTGATCGCGATGACGTCGACGTCGATCATGATCCCGCAGCCCGCCGCGCCCAGCTCCTCGATCTCGCCGACGCGATCGCTGACGGCCGCCGGGAGGAGTGGTGGTGGTCCAACGTTGCCCCGCAACTGATGGACCAACCGGAGAAGGCCCGGCAGTACGTCGGACTCGGCCCCGATGAGTACCGCGAAACACTCGAAGACTGGTACCAACAGTACTACGAGGCCGACGTCGTCGATGTCCCGCTCGACGAGGCCGACCGGGCCCGGATCGGCTGGGCGGCTGAAAACCACGTCCAAACGAAATACGGAATCTCACTGAAAGAGTTCGTCGCGTCCGTGGTCAATTGGAGCCCCGGACGGGCGTATCAGCAAGTCCTCGCCGGTCCGATCGGTCGAAACACCCAGGCGATCCATCTGCTCGCCGACGAGATCGAGCGCAAAAACGAACGGATCGCCGAACTGGAGGCCAGGCTCGACAACGCATGACGCACGCTCTGATCGCCGCGAAAAGCGGCTGGGGGAAAAGCTGGTTCGCCCAGTACTGGACGGAGGACAACCTGCCGAACTACCCATATGTCGTCATCTTGGACCGTCGTGACGAGTTCCGCGGTCTCGTGAAAGCCGGGCTCGCCGAGTGGGGCGTTGTCGGGCACAAGGAAGCCGGCATGTCCCCGGATGGCTGGCAGGAGTTCATTGAGGCGAACCCGCGGGTCGTGCTGGCCCGCCACCAGCTGAACGGCGACGCCTGGAAGGACGTCGTCGCGAAGATCGTCCGGGCGGCGATGGCGATGTCCGAGGACGTCTTGGTCGTCATCGACGAGGCTCACAAGGTCGCCCCACAGCGCGGGTCGTACCCGGACGCGATTGAGGACCTCGCCACCGAAGGCCGCGGCCAGGCGGCAAGTCTCTGGATCACGCAACGACTCGCGAAGCTCGACGAGACGCCGATCGGCGAGATGATGGTCTACATGCTTGGGGGCTTCCAGAGCGACAGCGACCTGGGCAAGATCAGCGGTAACATCGGCTACCCGGCCGATGTCCACAAGGTCAACGGCGGCCGAGTGGCGGGGCTCCCCGACGAACTTCACGCCGACGAGGGACCAATTCCGGTCCGGAAATTCAAGGAAGATGGTCGGGTAGTCGGCTCAGAATGGGTTTACAGTAATGACGACGGCGAACAGCGCCGGATCAACAGCGGCGATCTGAGCATGGACTCGACCCACTACGGGCCTGAATCACTCTCGCTCTCGATCCCAGGGTGAAAGATGGCGTCCGAATCCGAACACGTCCACCTCCACGGCGGCCGAGCCCGCAAGTTCAGAGAGGTGAAGCAGTCTCTCGAGGAAGAACTCGGATACGAGGTCTCGAAACCTCGCGTCGTCGACGAACTACTCGAAAACTACGACGGCGATCACTGGTAGCGACCGTTTTGGTCGGAATCCGACCAACACCATCGAGATCGCAAAATCCTGCGCGTTACCCACTATAATCAGGGATTTGCGTAGGTCCTGATGCATCATGCCAGAACTTGCTGACAGTATGGACGTCCTCACCGACGTCGACGCCTGGACGCGGGCGGCGACCGTCGGCGGGGGCTACGCAGGAAGCGCAATCGTGGACAGTCTCATCGTCGGCGTGACGCCCGGCCCCGACGAGGCCGCCGGGATCGCGGCCGGTGCCGGTGTCGCCGCCGGGAGTTACGCCTTCGCGCCGCGGGAGTTCCGCCGCGATCTCGTCACCGGCGGAATGCTGTTCTCGGTCGGCTCGGCCGCCGAGTACTTCGGCTTCAAAGAGACGATCCTCGAGCTCGGGAGTGGTAACTGATGTCGGACGGCTCGATCGAAGTCTTCGAGGGCTCGACCAGCGATCTTGTCGAGACCCGGACCAACGTCGCCGACCAGATGACCCCGATCCTGGCGGTCTCGCCCGAGCGCGGGAATATGATCCGGATTCTGAACATGGTCGCCCGCGGCGATCAGGTCGGTGTCCCCGTCTACGCCGATCTCCGGGACAGCAACGACGACCCGCTCCCGGTGAGTACCACGCTCCAGTGGGAGTACACGCCGAGCAACTCCGAATCCCGGTTCAAAGTGTCGCGTCAGGTCTCGAACTTGGCGTTTTACCAGAACACCAGTTTCGCCAAGCAGGCCAACACGGACTACGTCGACGAGGCGAAGCACGTCCTGACACAACACGAGTTCGAGGGCGGCGATACGGTCCGGTTCCTCCAGATCACCGACATCGAAGAGTTGTACCTCTCGGCCGAGGGGTCCGCACAAATCGATTGGTCGAACTCCCGGATCGAGGTCGACCCGTCGGCGATCAAGGGGCCGTACACTCGGGGGCGGTAAAATGGCGGCCGCGGACGTCGCTACCCGGCTCGAACGCACCCCGGGCCTGAACGACGAGATCACGCCGCGGACACTCCGCGAGGAGGGCGTCACGGAAGCAAACACGCCCGGCGAACGTTCGCTCGTCGGGAGTCTGACGCTCGATACGCCGGTTCGGCTCCGGTCCGGCCGGTCGAACCGCTTCAAGGTCGCACTGCCGGCCTTCGAGAAGCTCGGGCCGACCGACGCCACCGCCGACAACAGCGAGACGTTCAACCTCGCGAACGACGTCATCCAATCGCCGAACACTCAGGACGTCGTGGTCTACCTGGACGGCGAGTACTACGGCGCTCCCGACGCGGTCGACTACGCGGCCGACTCGATCGACGTCACGGACAGCGGGACCGCGAGCGATGTGTACGTCTGGTACATGACGGCCGACCCGGCGACGGTCTCGATCTACAAGAAGATCCCGAACGCGGAGACGTCGGCAAGTCAACGACTCTGGACCAACCAACTCGCTCGCCTGCACAAGCAGGATCAGCAAGAACAGCCCGAATACTTCCAGTTTGGCGAGGGGTGGAAGCCCTACCTCTCGTCGGACATGAAGCTGAACGTCTACGTCGACGCACCGTTCGAGGTCCGGTTTGAGGATCCTGACGGCCACGGAAACACGCCGACCAACGCGCTGTTTCACATCCCAGTCGAGCAGGCCCAGGACACCGTGCCCGGACTCATCAACATCATCAAGGCCAGCATGGGCCGGTAGAGCCCGCTGGCATCCTTACTCATGCAGGCACCCGCACTCAATCCGACCGCCAGCGGCGCCGCAGAGGGACAGTATCACGTCATGACCAGCGGCTCGACCGGCCAGTCCGGCGGCTGTGCGGCCGGCGTCTGCGGCCAGCAGGCCGGCGGCATCGAGAGCGAGGCGACCGTCGTCGGGACTGACCCGGCGGCCGCCGCAGCCTCGCTGTTCGCCCCAGGCTCGCTCGATCGCGAGGACGCCATCCTGCTGTGGACTGGCGTCAACTCGCTGTTGTTCATCACGCTCGTCTATTTGGAGGTGCGCCGATGAACAGCGATCACGACGTCGAGGAGATGAGCGACGCCGAACAGCGCCAGCACAAGCGCGACGTGCTCGACGAGGAAGGGGGATAGATGGTTGGCCTCGCCCCATGCCCCGATTCGTCGGATTTACCGTACAACAACGCCGAGACCGCGACCATCGACGAGGGGCAAAAGCTCGTCGCCCGGTTCGTTCCCGAGGGGGCCACCACCGACGCTCGACTCCCGATCGCGGCGGCTCGCTACCACCCCGGATGTACCTACGAGATCCGGATCGATGGCGAGACGCGTTACGGCCCGGCGACGATCCCGCCGACCGACATCGACGATCTCGACGTGACGTTCATCCCGGCCTACCAGTGGGGGGACAGCGTGGAGATCATCATCCGCAACGTCTCCGGCGGCTCGCAACTCGCCGTCGCGGCCCAAATCGTCGGATGGGAGGAGGTGACTAAGTAGATGCCTATCCGCAATCTAGGGACGATCGAGCAACTCCGCGGTCGACGAGCCGCCGACAGCCAACTCGCCGACAGCGAGGACATTAGCGACGGCGTCGAGGCCGAGATCGGGGACGTTGCCTATCTGACGCTTTATCTCGCCGTCGAGAGCGCGATCGACGTTACCGTCGAACTATCGCCAGATGGTGGCTCGACATGGTACGAGCCGGGCGGGGCCAAAACCACCCCCGGCGAGAGCCCCATATCCTTCGATAACGCGGCGACAGAGATCCTCTCACTCGGCTATCAGCCGACAGCAATCCGACTAACGGGATCTAACAATACGGCCGTGTCGGCCCAACTCCGGGAGGTGGTCTGATGCCGAGTCTACCTCCGGGTGGAAAAACGACCGACCAGATCAATGATATAGTGGATGCGATGGTGTCCGTTGGATCGAGCCTCTCGAAGACCTACGACGATGCGACCGGATCGCTAAAGCTCGATTTATCGCTATCGTCGACGGGCAAGAACCCCATTCAGGGGGGGTATTGGAGGTCTTATACGGCAACCAACTCGATGAGTGTCAATCAGGGCCATGAAGCAACGCAATCGGCAACGATCCCGGAGATCCAGGCCATCGAGCATAGTGTTGATGGCGTCGAGTTCATCGTCGACAGCGACCCCGCACAGACGATGTATGCAGGGGTTTACTCGGTTGATCCGGACGGAAATAAGTACGGCAACACACCATATATCGGCTATCCTGAACAACCTAAGAGTAAATCATACTCTTTTGAGCCACATAATCACGATCATTTTGAGTTTCATATCGAACACCCCAACGACGGTACCACGGTGACATTTAGCGAGGTCCACGTCCATCTCGTAAATACCGGAAAACACACTCACCCATTATGACAACAAGAGAACAAATAACGCACGAGAAGGTTGAGGCGTTGTTGGAGATGATTGCAGAAGAAGGGGCAACGAAAAGTGGCGATATCCCGACACCTCATATACGGGAGCTGTCACAATCAAAAGAGCTAACACATGCAAGAGAGGTCCGGGAGGCCCACGCAAAAAGTAATCGGCCACCGGGACTTGTCAAAAAATCGGGGAAAGATAAATGAATGTCGGGCGCTACTCGATCGACCTCTCACGACCGCTGACGGTTAAGTCGCTCGGCGTCGAAGTTGTTGGGGATCGATCGCTCAAGATCGTGCCGACGATCCGCTACACGGGAGACGAATCTCGACTCCCTCCGCCAGATACTTCGACAAACGAGTCCTTACGCTACGAGATCGATATATTCGTCGGCCAGTCGCCTCTTGCGCGGCATGTCCCAGTCCATTTCGACAAAAATCATCAAACGCATCGACTCATCCGCGAGATCGGCCCGCTCGGGCCTCGATTCGGCGATAAAACGACGGTCCGGGTCTTGGATGAGACTGCTACCGTCTCGCTGAGCCCATATCAAGACCCCGAGCCCAAACCCGAGCCCGAGCCCGAACCCATCGACGTCGAAAATACGGCGGAGTTATGGGATGCGATCGAGGCGGGGAAACCAGTCTCCGACCGCTACGATGTAACGGGAGATGGTAAGGTAACGACGGCTGACGCCCATAAAATCCGCTCCGATAGTAGTTTGTGGGAGCGGTTTTTCGGCTCGTCGGACTCGTCGAGTGGGACGGATGACCAGGATAACTCGGGCTCGTCGGACTCGTCGAGTGGGTCGGATGACCAGGATAACTCGGGCTCGTCGGGCCCCGCAAACCCCGACTACGACACCATGGACATAACAACCTCTCAAGAGCTATTCGCCGCGATCCAGGCCGACCGCGACCTCCCGGGCCGGTACGACCTCAACGATGACGGGCGTATAACGGTATCAGACGTCCAGTATGCCGATCAAAACCCTGGAGTGTGGGACTCGTTGGGATCGTCAAACGACCCGACCGACTCCTCGCCAGACGAGCCGACATCCGGATCGGGGTCAGAGACGCCCACCTCGCCGGCTCCCTCGCCAGACGAGCCGACATCCGGATCGGGGTCAGAGACGCCCACCTCGCCGGATGAGTATCTCCCCGATTGGGCGGGTTGGACTCCCATGCCGGAGGCTGACCCAGACAGCCCCTCGGGATCATCGGACTCGTCGGGTCGGCCGACGATAGCCGGCTACGACCGTCAGATGATCCTCCTGGCCGCAGGAGCGACGGCGATGATCGCATGGGGGGCGAGTCGATGAGCGAGGTTGCCATGCCGTCGACTGTTGATGAGCTTTTCAGAGCCGTCAATGATAACCGTGAGGTGGCTCTCGTCTACGATTTCAACAACGACGGAAAAGTGAGCGTCTCAGACGTCCAATACGCCCATGCCAATCCGGGGGCGTTTCAGCAGGCCGTCGATGAGCTGAGGTCAGCAACTCAAAGCGGGCAACCCATCCCGACCGATACGGCCGGAGATCCCGACGAGGCCGTCGGTATCCCGCCGATGCTACTGCTCGGAGCGGCCGCAATCCTCGTTTACGGAGCAATTCAAGCATGATTACAAGGACCTTCGACGATATTGGCGACAGCGACGAACAAAAGTTTGACAACCGCTACAACGCGGATCCTGGCCTCGCAGAGTCAGGATCGCCAGGGCAAGGGGCAGATGCCGTTGATATCATCCATCCGGATCCCAATGAGTCGAGCGACGGCGATGCAGTTAGCGTCGAAGATGGCCGCATCGTGTACGACACGACGGAGACGAATCAAGACGTCGATGAACAATTGCAGGAGGTCGCAGAGTTCTACAGCGGCGGGCAGAACGCCCCCCAAGAGGAGATGCCGACGATTGAGATGCCGACTCAGCAGATGGGGCCGTCCGGGGTTGGCGGCATGGACCGGACAACCTGGATGATTATCGGTATCGTCGGACTCGGGCTTCTCTACGTCTACAAGAGAGGGAACTGATATGCTGGTAACTCCGGACCTATGGGGGCTCGCAAATGGCGATAGTGGCCCGTCGGGATCGTCGAGCAGCTCAACCGACTCCGGCGACTCGTCGGACGGGAGCGACAGCGACGGCTCGGACCCGATCCCCGGCCCGGTCGACAACTGGATCGGCGCGGGAGTCGATACCGGGATCGATCTCACTCAGGACGGCGCTCAAGCTGGCGCCGACGTGGTCGGCGGGGCGATCGACTTTGTCGGCGGCGGGACGGCCGACCTCGTCGGGGACGTCGCCGGTGGCGCGGCCGATACGGCCGCTACGGTGACGTGGGACGTGGGGGAGTTCATCGGCGAAGGCGCGACTGGCGCCAGCGATACGGCCGAGGACGTCGCCAGCGATGCCGGGGGTGCGGTCGGCGGGTTCTGGTCCGGGGCGATCAACGCTGAGACCATCATGCTCGCCGCGATCGTCCTGATCGCCGTGTACGTCCTGGCGAACAGCGAGGCCGGCGAGGCGGCCGGGGCAGCGGCGACGGGAGGGATGGCAACGTGATCGAGGCGTGGGCCAGTTACGCGGTGACGGCCGGCGCGGCGATCACGGCGGCGGCCGCGGTCGGAACGTTCAACGCGGCCCGACAGGTGCGCGATCAGGTTGACTCGAACACCGATCGCTCCAAAGAGAACCGGCGCTGGCTTATCGGCGACCCCGACGTCCTCGACGGGCCGCTCGTCCCACGCGTCCGGCGCATCGAGGACCGCGTCGAGGAGGACGGATAGATGCTCCGCGACCGACTCATATCTCTGGCTGACTGGCTGATCCCGTCAAGCACCAAGGAGTCGGAGACCGAGCGCGACGGCCTACTCTCAACCCGCCGGGAATGGCACGCGACGATCGGCGGCCTCGCTGTGGGCGTCGTCGTGGCGATGACTTCGAGCTGGGAGTTGGCCGGGTTGTTCGTCTTCGCGGCGCTCGGCGCGAAGCTCGGGAGCAAGCACCTCGGCGATCTCCGGCGCGAGCCCTGGTATGGACTCGGCGCGTTCCTCGCCACCGTCACGGTGACACGGTACGGGCCGATCGTCCTCGATCTCATCCCGAGACTGCTTTGAAAAGAGAGAGACGTCTTAGTCGGCGACTTCGACTTGTTCTTGCCGTTCCTCGCCCCGGATCTGTTCGAACGACGGCTTAGGTAGTTGAGCCACCCGCTCCGCCGCCTCGGTCGCCTGGCGCTTGCTCCACGGCCGGACGTGGATCAGGGTCCGGCCCTGGAGACCGAGCCCCGTCTTCTGGAACTTGCAGTATCCCATATCCTTGAGCCGGCGAAAGAGCGGGTAGGTGTCTTCCTGCGTGGTGTTTTCGAGCTTCTGGGCGAGTGCCCGTTTCGCCGTCTCTAACCGAACGACTCCGTCGAAGTGATGTTCACAGAGCGCTCGGTAGGCCAGCGCGAGCCGGCGATCGTCGGGCTCTTCGTAGGGTTCCAAGCCGTCGCTGGGTTCTTCCTGGCCGACGTAGTCGCGGATCATGTCCTCGAGGACGGCGCTCATGTTCGGGTCGGCTTCTCGCTTGAACTCAGCTTTCAGCGACGAGGGGATCCGGGCCACCACTTTGTCGCTGCCGTCCTCGGTGTGAAGTTTGTTGCTCATGTGTAACTCAGATTCCTTCCGTATTACGGGAGCGAATCGCCGGACGGTGCGACGAAAGGGGCCGCGAGAGCAACTTGTATGACAGCCCCCCAGGGGTGGCTCCGAAGGTCTCGCGTCGGCGGGCGCGGGTGCCCGTGCGCGATGGCCGCCGTCGCTGCTGGCCGTCGTCGTCGAGGAGCGGGTTCGGGGCGGGATCGGGGTGCCCTTCGGCGCGGGCGTGGTTCCGGGCGGCCTCGTCAGCCTTCGCGATCGTCACGACGGCCTCGGGGAGCGTGCCGGCGATCGCATCGACGCGGGCGAGCAGGCTACGCATTTTGGCCCTCCCGGACGAAGTGGTCAATGTCGGACTGACCTGGCGGGTGGTACGTGTCGATCTCCTCGCGGAGCCACTGCATTTGATCGCCGATCCCGGATGTTCCTTCAAACGGCTTCTCGACGTTTCGAATCGACGAAAACGCTGATTCTTGGATATGCTCCCGGTAGTCCGAGCCCATAAGAAGGACGGCCGTCGTCGTCACGTTCCAGAACGAGAGCCGCATCGAGATTGATCGAGACACCCGGACCGACCACTTTCCGGCCTCATAGTCACCGATGTAGCTGTCTGAGTCGGGGTTTAGAGATGCGTCGTAGGGTTCAATCTCGTCATCTGGGGAGAGAACGCCATGCTCGGCCGAGACGATATACCAGCCGTCACACGTCGTTTCGGAATACTCTCGTTTGAGATCAAAGTAGTTGCTGTCGTAGAGGTCTTGGGCCGGAATCGGCTCGTCTACGTCAGCTTTCGACGCACCACACCCGACAAACGCGACCCTCGGGGTCGCGATGCAGTCGTGACAGTACTGCGTTCCATCGGGGTGCATCGAAAACGGCGACTCGACGCCCCCGTTCGGAGGAAGTCGGGTACCACAGTCCTGACACCGTTCGGTCCCGCTCATCTACCGAGTCACCCCCCGACCGTCGACGACTTTCTCGCGAGCCCGTCGTAGCAGGTTCCCGACGGTCCCCGGCGACCGGTCCGTGTGGCGGGCGTACTCACGAACGCCGACGTCCCCGAGTTGGCAGGTGAGATAGGCGTCGAGTTCCGCGCTCGTCAGCCCGCCGCCGACGTCGGTCTTGCCCTCGCTGTCGATCCGGAGCCAGGACGGCGGATGATCGTACTCTTGACCCGTATCCAAATGCGTGACGGTGATCTCGCCGAGGTTCCAACGCCACCAGAGACTCGCGACGTGAGCACACCAGCCGTCGTGATACTCGTAGCCGGCACAGTCGCACGCGGCAACCAGCGTGGTCCCCTTCAGCGCCCACGTCACTCTGTGGTGGTCCTCACCGTCGCTGAGGGCGACCATGCGCTCGGCCCGGTTGATGGGGCCGCCGTGGTCGCGCTCCTCTTGGGCACGCTGCCAGGCGGTCGAGAACGTCCAGTCGTCGGGGAACGACAGCGTCGGCGGGCCGCCGATCCGGTCAAGCACTTCTGGTGGACGAACGGCGCCGGACTCGGTGCTCATGGCTGATCTCTCCCGTTGCTGACAGCGATCCTATCAGCGATCGCGACCATAACCGACTGGATATCTGGACCTGCCGGGTAAAACGCCGTTTTCGATGGTTTCAAGAACGTTACGCGGGTTTCAAATCTGGTCACTCCTCTTATCTGCGTACGTAGGGATAGATTGAAGGAGTGAGGGGGAGAACCGCCGCCCATGCCGGCCGAAGAGTCGACGTCCAGAACTGCTGTCAAGACATACGTTCCGGCCTATCAAAAAGATGCCTGGCGTGAACACGCCGACGAACTCGACATGAGTCAAAGCGAGTTCGTCAGGACGATGGTTCAGGCCGGCCGGAGACACTATACCCCGGATGACGCGTTCTCATCGGACGAACCCCCGGGGTCGTCCTCGCAGGAGGCCAGTGACTCCGAGGACCTCACCGCCCGGATCGAAACGTTGCTCGCGGACGAAGGGCCACTCACCTGGGAGGAACTGCTCGCGGCGTTGACCGACGACGTCGAGGCGCGCTTAGACGAGAGTCTCGACGAACTCCAGGCGTCGAACACGATCAAGTATAGCGGTCGTGACGGCGGATACACGCTCGCAGACTCATGAGTACGGACAGAGCGGCCCCAGATACCGTCGAGGATCCGATCGAGTACTTCCTGACAGACATCTCTTTCCAGGGAAAGAGCGAGCGGACGCAGGAGGCTTACGAGCGCGTGTTGCGTGATTTCGAATCCTCGATCGGGACTGACACCCTCGCAACTGCAACCCATCGGGATTGTATGGCCTGGATTCACGATCAGCGGGACGGCCGTTCCGAAAGCACGATCGCGACGTACGCGTCTTACCTCCATCGGTTTTACTCCTACATGACCCAGATCGGTACTTTCGAGTCAAATCCGATGGCGATCGTCGTCGAGGAGCTCGACGAGAGTATCGATTCGGATCCTGCTCGACGCGACATCTCGATCGATGCGATGAAGCGGTTCGTCGACGACGTGACTCACCCTCTAGAGCGGGCACTGACCGTGACGCTATTAAAAACCGGGATGCGCGTCGGAGAGCTGTGTAACCTCGATCAGCGGGACCTACACCTCGCCGATGATCCGCGGAAAGAAGTCACGATCCGCCCGAGTCTGGACGGCCGGGAGAACACGCTGTACGTCTCTAGCGATCCCGCACGTGGGGAAAACGTCAACGGCGAGGTGCGCTCGGCCTCGAACAAGCGGCGCCGAGACACAGTAATACCCGTCGACGACGATCTGGCGACGACGCTCCGTGCATGGCTCGACGTCCGTCCGGACCCCGTCTCCCAGGCTGACCCGCTGTTTGTCAGTACCGGGGACAACTGGGGCCGACGGGTGACGACCGATGCCGTCCATCACGTCGTCACTACCCATGCCCGTGAGTGGGACTGGTACGCCGACGGCGGCGGCGTCGAGGAAAACGTCACACCCCACTATTTCCGACACTTCTTCACCACACACTTGCGTGATCGGACTGGTGACCGCGGTATCGTTAAGTACCTCCGCGGTGATGTCGCTCAGGACGTCATCGATACCTACACCCACGACTGGGGTGACCGCGTGCGGGACGTCTACGAACAGTGCATTTACGAACTGCCCGTTCCGGAATATCGTTCGGGCTCGAACTGATAAATTATATATCGCTATATCTATTGTGCACCGCAGGGCTAGTCCCGCAGCGGCTGAACACATCCACCACCGACAGCAGTTTTGACTCAGTGTCGATGTCGTGTGGAGCCATCTTTACCTGTCCACCTCGAATTGCTTCTCATTAACCGCGACCCGCCGACGGAAGCGTCGGTGGCGGGTCTGTGTTTCCGCCCCGTTTGTTCCAGTATCAGGTCGCTTCGTGACTTGAGCTGTGGGGTAAGGAGAATCCGAAATACTTCAAGAGACATCGTTCGGTTCGTCTCTACTATATCTGTGCTCTTTGTCGGCCAAGAGTCTGTACTCGATGTAGTTATCCAGTTCTGACTTGATGGGGCGAGAAACACCTGCTGTTACCCGTTCAAATATCTCGCCACTAACCAGCTTTACCAGAAAATCTGCGACCGGTTCTGGATCCACGTCTCTGAAATCGCCAGATTCAATACCATCTCGGATTATTTCTTGTATTGTTTGTCGGAAAACATCCTGAGACTGATTGAAACATTCTTGGAATTCCTTGTCTTGTGCTGCCCGCATCCGCAATTCCATCAATGCTTTTTCATAATCTCGAATCTCTTGCTCATCAGTTTCAGAGACGACTTGTTCAAAGAGACTTCGGAGTCGGGTTTTCGGGTCTTCATCGTCGGGAACGGGCATTTCAATATATACAAACCGATCAAGCAAATAGTCAAGGAGATCCAGTAAAATGTCATCTATATCATCATAATGGTAGAATATTACTCCTTCTGACTTCGGAAAATAGTGACCGATTCGCTTAACTGTGAGATCAGCATAGCCGTGTTCGGCGAGTGCAGCATACGTAGCTTTCAAGATAGTTATCCGGGTATCGTCTGGTTCGTCCGGGAAAAGGTGCCCGTCAGCCATACTGTTAAATTATTCTCACCCCTAATTAGTGGTTATCCTATTTCAGCCAATTGGGGTTTGGTAGACAACCCTAATTGTAATTTTTATATTAAATAATTCTGTGTAGACAGAGAATTATATTGGCCATCTATTCGCTGCTTCGCCGTAAGATCTCTCTTCTTCTCCGGTTGAAATCGACAAATATATTTATCCGCTCCCGAGTCATTTGACTGAGTACTCAGTTAAAATGAGTCAGATAATCTACCTAACTGGCAATTGGCGTACTGAAACACATCAAGCCTACCCAATAATGGAGTCATGAATATATGATACAGAATATACGTAACACCTCACAAGCGGTAGCTATCGTTCTCACCGTGGTCGTCATCGTCGGATCTCTTGGTGGAGTTATTCCCATGATTGCCACCGCCCAGACCGGCCAGTCCAGTGACGTCGTTGGAACTCCAGATATTACGTTTTCAACTGGGTCAGGGGCGGTTTCAGCCGGCGATTCCGGTGAGATGACAATTCTGGTCGTTAATCGAGGACAGATCATCCAGTTTGGTCCATCACAGTACGAGGATACGGTCACGACAGCGAGAGGGCTGACTTTCGAAGTGCAAGACGAGAACGTCCCGATCGACATCCAAACCACGCAGGTTGCTGCTGGAAACTTCCCGATGCAGAGTTCGCAACAAACAGTCTCATTCACCGTTCCAGAGGATGCTGAACCGGGGACGTACCAGGTTCCGATCAGCTACGAGTATACCTATACCCGGCATATCCGATACAACGAAAACGGGCGCATCGGAGGAACTGATTATACGCGAACAGAAACGGGATCGATCACCATTCAAATCGAGGAAGACGCTCGGTTCGAGATCGTCGAGACGAACGCGACGACCCAGGTTGGCGACGATAGCGATATCTCGTTTGCGCTTCGGAATACAGGCTCGGAAGTTGCGAGAGCTGCGAGTGTGAATGCAGAGTCAAAGAGTAGTTCGCTGACGTTCGAATCCGGCGCCACGTCTTCAACGACAGCTGTCGGGGACTGGAACCCGGGCGAGGTCCGGACTGTTACCTACAGAGCGGCACTCGAATCCGGAGCCGCTTTGCGTGGATACTCACTAGATCTGATGGTGAATTACGATGATATCGACGGCATCAGTCGTACATCTGACCCGATTACGACGACTGTCCAGTCGATCCCCGAGCAGTCGTTCGCCCTTTCGGATATTTCTTCTTCACTCCGAGCGGGTGAAGACGGAGCGATCTCCGGTACGATCGAAAATACCGGCCCCAGGCCAGTACAGAGCGTGGCAATTCGTCCAGTCGATAACCCAGAAACGATCATTCCCGGCGAAGACTCCAGTGCTGTTGGGTCACTTGATCCCGGTGAGGCCACGTCTTTCCGCCTCCCCATGGAGATCACCAGTGAGGCCGAAGTAGGAGAGAAACTGTTCAACGTGAACGTCCAGTATCGAGACGGAGACAGCGATCGACACACCTACGAGAAGCTGGACATCTCGGCTCCCATCGAGCCGGAGCGGGATGCATTCGAACTCGCGGTCGACAACCGGACGATCACCGTGGGAAGCTCACAGACTATTTCAGTGGAGGTGACAAATAACCTCGGTGAGACAGTTACGGATATCGAAGCGCGGTTGTTTGCCGACGATCCACTCAGCACCGCCGGAGCCGACAGTAGTTATGTCGAGTCACTGGAACCCGGTGAGTCGACGACACTGGCCTTCGAGGTTGCAGCAGCATCCGGAGCGACGGCGGGAAGCACATACCCGATCTCGTTCGATTTCCGGTATACGGATAGTGATGGCAATACTCACCTGTCCGATACACTCCGGAAACCGCTCGATGCGGCTCCCCAGAGCAGCGGCGGCGGGCCGCCTATCGCACTCATTCTGGTACTGGGAATGGCTGTCATCGGCGGTGTGGGGGTCGTGTACTGGAGGCGAAGGTAATGTCACTGGCTGAGGGGGTTGAAACGACAATAGAACGCCTCAACGCTGCAATCGTGGATAGCCCACGGGCAATCATCGTCGCATTTTTGCTGCTCACGGCAGTCTTCATCGGCGGGCTCACATCCGTCCAAGTATCTGCTGGAGGACTCGATGCGTTCACTGAGGATCTGCCCGAACAGGAGGCACTGGACGAAGCTAATCAACACTTCGAGGATCCGTTTCAGACAGACACTGAAACCACGACACAACTCATCCGGGCAGACAGCAACGTCCTGACCAAAGAATCGCTCGTCCGTCAATCGCGCCTGCACGAGCGCATCGCAGCAAGTGATGATCTCCGAATGGAAGCGGTCAATGGTCCTGCATCGATCATTGCCGGGAGACTGAACCCCTCAGCGACGACACCTGCTGAATATACACGGACACTCGAACGTGCGAGTGTATCCGAAATCGGACAGGCCGTTCGAGAACTCGGAGAGAACTCCCGGCTTGCCGGGTCGCTATCTGATGATTTCAACCCGACCAGTGTCTCAGCATCGGGGTCGATCTCGATCGTCACCCACGACTTCCCCGAGAGCTTCAGTAGCAACGATCTGACGGCTATCCAGACGGATATCCAAGCGATGGCCGACGATCTGCCGAGCGACGTTCGTGCCTTCGGATCGGGGACGACCGAATCAGAGATCAGACAGTCGATGTCGGATTCGCTGCTCATTGTGATGCCGGTGGTTCTACTATTGCTATTGTTCTTCCTGGTTGTCGCATATCGGGACCCCATCGACGTGACGTTGGGGTTGGTCGCGCTCGTGATGACGATCCTGTGGACGTTTGGGTTCCTCGGGTATGCGAAAATCCCCTTTAGCCAGCAGATGATCGCAGTCCCGGTATTGTTGCTTGCTGTGGGGGTTGACTTCGGAATCCATATCATCAACCGCTATCGAGAGGAAACGGAGCGTGGGTACGGGGCACTCGAGGCGATGCGAGAAGCGACCGACCAACTCATGGTTGCATTCATCATCGTCACTGTGACTGCCGTCTTTGGATTCGGCGCAAACGTCATCTCCGATCTCACACCGATCCGGAACCTGGGGATCGCCTCAGCAGTTGGGATCATATTCACCTATTTCATATTCGGACTATTTTTACCCGCGGCCAAGCTGGTGAGTGATGACGTCCGGACGCGCCTCGGAGTTCCGGAGTTCAACTCATCGCCCATCGCGTCCGAAAAGTCACTCCTCGGACGGGTGTTGTCGTTCCCTGCAGAAGTAAGCCAGCACGCCCCACTGGTGATTGTGGTAGTATTACTCCTATCAAGTGGTATCATGGGCGTATACGGGTCCGGTGTGGGAACATCGTTCGAAAACGAGGACTTCCTCCCACCCGAAGAGCTTCCAGCGTACGTTTCACAGTTGCCTGAACCGTTCGGCCCCGGCGAGTATACGATCACAGAGACGATCAACCTGCTCGATGAGAAGTTCGGTGGCGGTCAGGGTGACTCCGTGAAAATATATGCCGAAGGGAACTTCCAAAAGGACCACGCACTCGAAACGTTGGTTGCGCCGAACGATACTCCTCCAGCGTCGCTCGCCGTTGGACCGGGTGGACAGGCAGAGGCACAAAGCATCGTGACAGTTATCAAATCCCATGCAGACGAAAACGAGGGGTTTGGCGGCCTCGTCAACCGCAACGATCTCAACGACAATGGAATTCCGGATCGAAATCTCGCTCATATATACGATGAACTGTTCGCCTCTTCTGTCAGTGAACAGGCCAAGCAATACCTCACTGAAGACCGTCGTACGGCCCAACTCGAATATACGGTTGACTCGGATGCGTCACAATCCGCAGCTGCGACTGATGCGTCCGAATTCGCGGACACCTTTCGGGTCGAATCGACAGCCACAGGGGATGGGATAGTTCGTGCGACAGTAATGGATCGGATCTTCCAGTCAGCACTTCAGGGACTCGTCATCGCGATCGGATTGACTGCCGGGTTCCTTGTGAGTATATACGGGATCTTGGAACGGAAGCCACTGCTCGGAGTGGTTAATGTCTTCCCGATACTGATCGCGATCGCGTTCTTGCTCGGGACGATGCGATATATGAACATCACGCTGAATGCACTGACAGCAACGATCCTCTCTATCTCGGTCGGAGTTGGAATCGCCTATTCGGTGCATACAACTCACCGGTTCATCGATGAATACGATCCGGCGACAGGGGCCCACGAAGCAATGATGGTAACGCTGACAGGAACCGGTGGCGCATTGTTCGGAAGTATGCTGACAACCGCTTTAGGAACCGGTGCGCTCGCACTTGCCATCACCCCCATTCTCGGCAATTTCGGAGTTCTGATCGGCTTAAGTGTCACCTATTCGTTCCTGGCGGCGGTAATTGCACTTCCACCCGCAGTGTTGCTCTGGGAACGAATACATCAATGGGATCTCAATCTATCGGGGCGTTTTCGTCCAGCAATACATTAGGTTGACTTCAGCAACTCCTCGACGGCTTCCCGCGTCGGCAGGGGTGCCATCGCGCCAGTCTCTGTCGTCGTGAGCGCACCCACGGCGTTCGCAAACCTGATCGCATCTGCGAGAGACGATCCTTCGAGTAGCGCTGTGATCGCCCCCGCGGTGAACGCGTCGCCGGCACCTGTCGTGTCGAGGGCGTCTACCTCGAATGCAGGTCGATCCGTCTCCGCTGGTCCCCATGGGGCGTCGTCCGTCGCGAGGGCATAAGTTCCGTCTGCACCCTGCGTGAGCAAGACCGTGTGTGGGCCGTACGCCGTCAATTTCTCGGCAACGGCTTCGATCGAGTCCTCGACCGGCTCCAGCAGGATCGAGAGGTCTTCCCGGTCGGTCTTGACCACGTCTGCGAGTTCGAGTGCCGAGCGCATCGTCGGTTCGAGTTCTGCTGGATCGGGCCAGAGATCTTTGCGGGTGTTCGGATCGAACGAGACGGTACACTCAGCCGCCTGTGCCCGCTCGGCGAGATCGAACATCGCCGCCCGGGCGGGCTCCTCACAGAGCATGACGCCGCCGAAGTGGACCCATTCGAGATCCGCCAGCACGTCGTCGGGGACGGTCTCCGGCTCCATCGCCATCGTGGCCGTTCCTTCTTTGTAGAAGACAAACGATTGATCGGCGGCAGGGTCGTCCCCGACGAGCGTGTGTGCGGTCTTCCGGTCCGGATCAACCTCGACGAAACGATCCGGAACGTTCTCCCTATCGAGGACATCGGCCAGATGGTCACCGAAGGGATCCGAACCGAGTCTCGTCCAGAGGTACGGTGCTGTTCCGAGTCGCGTCATCGCGACAGCCAGGTTCGCCGGCGCGCCGCCAGCACGTCGCTCGAACGTTTCGACGTCAGCCAGCGGGCCACGGGTCGTCGGGAACATGTCGACGAGGGCTTCCCCGGCGATGAGTACATTCTGTGACGCCATGGTCGGCGTTACGACATCCCGGCTTATCGTTCCTCCTGTTTCAGAACGGGGACGGTTGCCCCCGTTCTCGTCTCTCCGAGAGGCTCCTCGATCAATGTCGTCGGGTTCGAACGTGAGGCCATATCGCTGATCACGTGCCGAACAGCCGTTCCTCTTCGTCAGGGGGTTCCGAGAGCGATCGGAAGGAGGAGTCCGGATTACCTGCCAGGATGCTGGCGTTTATCACCGCCGGGACCCCATCGTTCGATATGAACATCGTACCGGACACGAGCGTGATCATCGACGGTCGCGTGTCCGAGCGCGTCGGCGAGGGCGAGTTCGCCGACGCGACGGTTTCGGTCCCCGAAGCGGTCGTCGGTGAACTCGAATCCCAGGCCAACGAGGGCCGACAGACTGGGTGGGACGGCCTCGAAGAGCTACAGCGCCTTGCTGACTTGGCCGACGAAGGGTCGATCGATGTCGAGTACGTCGGCCGTCGCCCCGAGGCCTCCGAGAAACACGCGGCCGACGAGGGCGATGTCGACGCGCTGATCAGGGATCTCGCGGCCGATATGGACGCGACCCTGGTGACCAGCGACGTCGTTCAGAGCGAGGTCGCCCGGGCGAAAGGACTGGATGTCGTCTTCATCGAGCCTGTCGGGCGGGACGTCGAGGCACTTGAGATCGCCGAGTTCTTCGACGAGACGACGATGAGCGTCCACCTCAAGGTCGGCGCGAAGCCGATGGCTAAACGGGGTGCCATCGGGGATATGCACTACGAAGCGATCCGCGAGGAGTCCTCGACGGAGGACCAGCTCAAGGAGTACGCCCACGACATCGAGGAGAGCGCCCGCGCCAGCCCCGAGGGGTTCATCGAGATCGACGAACCCGGCATGACCATCGTCCAGTTCCGGGAGTACCGTATCGCGATCGCCAGGCCGCCCTTCGCGGACGCCCTGGAGATCACGGCCGTCCGACCGATCGTCAAGACCGACCTCGACGAGTACGAGCACGCCGACGAACTGCGTGATCGACTCCTCGAACGCCAGCGGGGCGTCCTCATCTCGGGGGCGCCCGGCGCCGGCAAGTCCACCTTCGCCCAGGCCGTCGGGGAGTTCCTCGCCGAGTCGGACTTCTCGGTCAAGACCATGGAGAAGCCCCGCGACCTCCAGGTCGGCCCACACGTCACCCAGTATACCGAACTCGCGGGGTCGATGGAGCGGACCGCCGACTCGCTGTTGATGGTCCGGCCGGACTACACCATCTACGACGAGGTTCGGAAGACCGACGACTTCGAGGTCTTCGCGGACATGCGCCTGGCGGGCGTCGGTATGATCGGCGTGGTCCACGCGACGCAGGCGATCGACGCCCTTCAGCGCCTCGTCGGGCGGGTCGAACTGGGGATGATCCCGCAGGTCGTCGACACAGTTGTCTACATCGAAGCCGGCGAGATCGAGACAGTCTACGACGTAAACACGGAAGTGAAGGTCCCTGAGGGTCTCATGGAGGAGGACCTCGCGCGGCCGGTGATCGTCATCGAGGACTTCGAGACTGGCCGGCCGGAGTACGAGATCTACACGTTCAACCGCCAGGTCGTGACCATCGAGCTGGGCGACGACGACGGACAAGAGAGCGGCGTCGACCGTATCGCCCGCCAAGAGGTCGAACGCGAGATCCGCTCGATCGCCAACGGTCACGTCGAAGTCGAGGTCCGGGGGCGCGACCGGGCGGTCGTCTGGGTCGAGGACCGGGACATCTCACAGGTCATCGGCAAGGGCGGCGGCCGGATCAGCGACGTCGAGAACCGCTTGGGTATCGACATCGACGTCCGGACGCTTGACGAACGCGACGACGACCGATCGTCGGGGGGCTCGACGGGATCGAGTCCCAGCGGAGGGATCGACGCGGGTCGAAGCATCACTCCCGAGATCACTTCCCGGCATGTAGTGGTTCCCGCGGAGGGACTGGCCGGCGAGACAGTCGAGGTCCGTGCCGACAACGAGTACCTCTTCACCGCGACGGTATCTCGCGGCGGTGAAGTGCAGGTCTCACGCGGCAGTGCGATCGCGGAGGAACTCGAACGGGCGATCGATCACGGCCGGCAGATTACCGTTGTATCTGCCTGATCGACGATTTCATCGGATTGCTATTTTGCGAGCGGGGAATTCCATATAGGTGATCTCTCTGATCAAGTCTGGCAACTGCAGGGCTGGTTCAGCTCTTGGCGATCAATCTTGGGAACGTAGTAGGCCTGTCGGTGAACAGTGCTAGACGAATCAAAACTTGGCGGGGCCTCGGTACCCAAATGATAGCTACTTTCAATCTATGATTGAAAGTAGCTATCGAAAAATATATTCAGTTGGTACATATTCCGGTAAGTATGTCCGGGGGTTCGGGGCGACCACTGTTCGCGATCGTTGCCGCAGTATTGATGGTAACCGCAACGTTCCCGGTAGGGGCAATCTCCGCCAGCGCTGCCGCAGGGAACGCCGGCAACACCGCGCCGGTCGACGACGGGGACCTCCCTGCCGAGCCGATCGAGGGGCCGCCAGTCGTGTTGAAGTGGCAAGCGATCACGACGATCGAGAACCTCACGGCCGAGAGTAATCGGTTGGCAGCAGC
>ENA-ORCS01000420-ORCS01000420.1-marine-metagenome-genome-assembly--contig:-NODE-420-length-31587-cov-3.520057_pt1 | contig 31587 bp, 32 predicted proteins | sample MGYA00237781_ERZ508513 | MGnify/ENA primary metagenome ERZ508513 (study PRJEB26184, sample SAMN06268793) | marine metagenome | isolation source: Eden Landing Ponds, San Francisco, CA, USA | place...
AACCTCCGCCAGCAACTCGACACGCCCATCCTCCAGACCGAACACGTCCGCGGGCTGGAACCCTTCACGGACTTCATCGACGCCGAGTCGACGGACTTCGTGCGCGCCGATCCCGAGTACGACGGCGGCATCACGGGCGCGATGAAGCGGGCGCGAGTCGCCGAAGGCCACGGTCTGGATGTCGAGTTCCACGCGCCTGGACCCGCGCAACGGCACTGCATCGCCGCGACGCGCAACACCAACTACTACGAGATGGCCCTCGTACATCCGGACGCACCGAACACGACCGCGCCCGTCTACGAGGGCGACTATGACGACCAGCTCGACAGCATCGACGACGAGGGCTGTGTCGAAGTACCCGATGGTCCGGGCTTGGGCGTCGAATACGACTGGGACTATATTGAGTCTAACACCACCGGTAGCGTTCATACCTACGAGTAGAGCGCACGACGCTATGATTCGAACCAACCACGACACGCGATTACGACAATGAGTTACAAAGCAGGTATCATCGGAACGGGCGGGATCGCCGGTATGGGCATCTTCGGGATGCACGACGAAGAGAAGATCGGTCGCGAAAAGATACGGGCCAGTCACGCCGGCGGCTACGAGGCGGCGGACGACATCGAACTCGTCGCCGTCGCCGACATCGACGAGGAGAAACTCCGGCAGTTCGGGAGAGCGTGGGAGATCCCGGAACGCCGACAGTACGTGGGTCACGAATCGATGCTGGAGAACGAGTCGCTCGACGTCGTCTCCGTGTGTACGCCATCGTATCTCCACCACGATCACGTCGTCGACGCCGCAGAGTCGGCCGCGGCGCCCGACGTGATCTGGTGCGAGAAGCCCATCGCATCGCAGGTGAGCAACGCCGAGGAAATGGTCGAAGTCTGTGATCGGACCGGGACCGAACTAGTAGTCAACCACTCGTTCCGGTTCACGGACAAGCTCCAGCGGCTACGACGACTCGTCCGCGACGAGGACATCGTCGGCGACGTACGTTCGGTGTCGACGCAGTTCCGGATGGAACTGCTGCGCAACTCGACGCACCTGCTGGACACGCTCGTGTACCTGCTCGACGCTCGCGCGGAGCACATCGCCGGTCACATCACCGGCGAGAACGAAGTCGTCGACGGGCTCGACGCCGACCAGACGGTCGACGACGCCGGCGGCGGCGGGTTCGTCGTCATGGACGACGACACGTTCGTCACCATTGACTGTACGATCCCCCGGGACATCTCGTCGATGAACTTCAGCATCATCGGGACTGAGGGCAAACTCTACATGAACAACGACGACGGTGAGTGGCGCTACTGGTCGCTGGAGGATGATGACCACGTCGAACGGGACCTGACCGAGTTCGGGATCGAGGGCGCCTGGACCTGGGAGGACGACTACAAGAACGCCTTCGCAAACGCCGCCGAACACGTCCAAGACCTGCTCGATGGAGCGGTCGATAATCACTCGACCGGCCGCGAAGCCATCCGCTCACTCGAGATCATCATCGGGCTGTACGTCTCCCACCACACCGGTGGGACGGCGAGCATCCCCCTCGACCGCCCGCTCCGGGACGTCTGTATCACATCCTGGTAGCAAATGTCGAGTCCGAAAGCCCGGTGAGAGGCTCTTGCCCGTCACACCATCCGTCACGGGCCGTAGAACACGTGGCGGGAACCGAGACCGACTCGTCGCTGTGCCGGGAGTCACTCCCGCTCGGCGCTGAGCGACCAGATGCGTTCCATGACCGGCATCTCCATCTCGTCGGGGTCGACGCCGGACCGTTTGAACTCCCCGACCCGCTCCTCCCAGGCCTGATTGTCGGGGTCGTCACCGTAGACCTCCTCAAACTCATCGAGGTCGCGAACGTCCATGATACCGACGGCGACGTCCTCGTAGACGTATAGTTCGTACTCGTCGACGCCGCCCTCGTTCATCGCGTCGACGACGGAGTCGGGGACGTCGTCGTGAGCCGCGACGTAATTGTCGACCGCGTCCTCTTTCAGGCGTTGTAGCATCACGACGCGTTCCAGGTCGTCCGAGTCATCAGTGGACATGTCCTGAGCATCGCCGTTCGCGTAAATAAGTGTTGGGCGGCTGCGGGTGGTCGAGCCGTAGCGTCTCTTTGGCTTGAGGGGACTTCCCCACGTCCGCGTGAGGAAACACGCCGGAGTCTGTTCAGCCAGTCGTCGAGTGTGTCAGCGGTGAATCGAATCGAAGGTCCGGTGGGAGAGATATGCGAGGTCACGAGCCGAGAGGAACTCTACCTCCTCAACCCAGGAGAGGCACTGCTCGTAGCTCCCCCAACTGTCCATCCACGGGTAGTCGGACCCGAGCATCAGCCGCTCGGGCCCAAACCACGTGAGGAGATTGCGAACGTATCCGTGGAGATCAGGATACGGCCAGGACTCGCTCGCTGAGCGCGGCAGCGAACTCACTTTGACGTAAGTGTTGTCGTGCTCGGCGACCTGTCGGAAATCAGTCCAAGGTGACTCATCCGGGTCTGTCTCTTCGTCGGGCCACGCCATGTGATCGACGACGATGGGGACCGTCGGGTGTCGCTCGGCAAGGTCCGCGACGAGAGACAACTGTTGCGCCTTCGGGAACACGAACATCGCCGCGTCCTGTCTGTCGAGTTCGTCCCATACCGGGTCAAGCGCCGAGTCGGCGATCCAGTCTGCGTCGGGATTTAGTTCGGTCGGGATTTCGGCGTACGTGAACGGCGCGTGCATCCGGACGCCGAGCATCCGGTCATGACCGATTGCTCTCCGGACGGCCACTCGGGCGTCGTCCGCGTAGAAGTCCACGAGTCCGACGCCGTACAGCCGTTCGGGATGGGCCTCAATGGATCGCATTGTATACTCGTTCGCGCGGCGGCCGCGACCGTACAACGGCGTCGTGACGATGACGCTCTCATTGATCCCGAGTATGTCCATGTCCGCGACGAGGTCAGCGTGAGTGTAGGGTCCATCCCACTCAGGCGGGAGTACCTCCGCTTGCCACGGCAATTCGTTCGTGTCTGTACCCCAGGCGTGGGTATGCGTGTCGACGAAACGCATGGACGGGTTTCGTCGAGAACTGGCATATACGTTTGGTGCAGTGGCCTTATCCGCCCTGGAGGTTGCCGCCGCCGCTGACTCGGAGGACCGTCCCGACGACGTACGACGCGGCGTCGCTGGCTAGGTACAGGACCGCGTCGCCGATGTCGTCGGGCCGTCCCAACCGACCGATCGGGCGCTGGTCGCCCCACTCATCGAGGACGTCATCGGCAGTGCGGTCGGAATCGTCGTCAGCGACCAGTTCGGCCTCGTAGCGAAGTTGGTAGCTCCGCGTGGCATCGGTCGAGATCGCGTTTACTCTGATGCCCTCCAGCGCGTAGTCGTAGGCCATTCGCCAGGTAAGACCGTTGACCGCGGTGTTCGAGACACCGTAGAGCCCGCGCGGGCCACTCCGTCGGTCGCCCGTCTGGCTCGTAATGTTGATGACGTTCCCGCGCACGTCGTGTTCGAGCATGTGCTCGGCGACGAGTTTCGAGAGGTAAAACTGAGAGCGAACGTTGACGTTCACCGCCGTTTCCCACTCCTCGAGTGACGCATCGATCAGTGACTCCTCGCGCGGCCACACGGCGGCGTTGTTGACCAGCAGATCGACCTCGTCGAATGTGTCCACCGCCGTTTCGACGATCGTCTCGATAGCGGTCGGATCACTGATATCTCCCGGTACGGCGACGAACGTTCCGTCGTATTTGGCGTCAAGTTCCGCGACTGTCTCGTCGACGTCGGACGCCGTCCGCGCGTTTACGGCCACGTTTGCTCCTGCGTCTGCGAGCGCTTCGGCGATGCCACGCCCGATCCCTTTCGTCGACCCGGTCACGATAGCCGACTCACCACTGTAATCGAATGTTGCACTACCAACCATACCAGTGAGTCACCTGGCTGGTACATTAGTGTGTTGTCCCGGCCGGTCGCTCCCTCGTGGGCTTTCTGGAGGGTGTTCTCTTTTGATGAACGAATGTTTTAATACCGGATCGATTCAAGCTGGTGTATGGACGACGTCACGGCCAAAAATCCAGTCAAAGCGACACAGACTGCGTTTCAGATAATCGAAGCACTGCAGGAACTCGACGGCGCACGGATCACCGAACTCGCGTCATATTTGCACAAGTCGAAGGGAAGCGTCCACAACCACCTGAGTACGCTCTACGAGATGGGGTACGTGACAAAGACGGACAACACGTACCGGATCAGTCTCTTGTTTCTCAAACACGGTATGTACGCCCGACAGCGACAACCTCTGTTCGAGAAAGCGCGCCCAGAGGTCGAAGCGTTGGCGGAGGAAACGGGAGAACTAGTGAACTTACTCGTTGAGGAACACGGGAAGGGAATCTATCTGCACCGCGCGACTGGTGAAAACGCGGTGAACGTCGACGCGCAGGTGGGGACACAGGTCCACCTCCATAACACGGCGCTCGGGAAGGCGATACTCGCATACTACCCTGAGTCGCGAGTGGAGGCAATTCTCGATCGTCACGACATGCCACAGACCACCGACCGGACGATAGGGACCCGCAGCGAGCTGTTCGACCAGTTAGAGACGGTCAGGGAGCGGGGTGTCGCGTTCGACGACGAGGAACGACTCCCCGGACTCCAGTGCGTCGCCGTCCCGATACTCAATGATAGGGATCTCGCCAAAGGCGCCCTGAGCGTCTCCGCACCCACGAGACGAATGGCGAACGACCCGCTTGAGAGCGAGATCCCGACGTTACTCAAAGACGCCGCCAATGTTATCAACCTGAACGTTACATACGCCTGATCCTCCGGGTCTTGACCAACCGGACAATAGCCACTCGGTAAACGCGGATCGTGAGTGGCTCGCCACCTCGGACGTAGTTAGCGGATCATATCGGGATTCACCATTAACAAATCTATGTCTTTCCTCCCGCGATCTCTTTTCATATATTGAGGCTTGTTCACTAATAGAAACAACCCTCCCTGCGGGTAAATCCACAGGAATAGCAAGTTTCTGGACGTTCTTGGAGGAAGTCTATGGTATTTGAATTGTATGTTTAGATAGATCGAGAAAAAGACGAGGAGTTGGTGGAGTTCTACGGAAAATGGGTTTGCTAATATCAAACATACACATTCAACAGTCGACTGCCGCGAACAGTGTGAACTGAACCGAGGACAGAGGGCGAACCCCCCTTACAATCGTAGGTTTGTAATCCGCTGTCATCTGTCGGATGATCTCGCTCGATGTGCACGGCTGAGCCGAGTGACGACGAACTCACCCGGGTTCCATCGTCGTAGATCGTGTTCTTCCGGTGCCCGAATTCGAGATTGACCACACAGTTTCCGAGTCATATTAACCCGGGCGGCCGATGCAGAAAAGATTACATTATTATATTTGTAATCAAAGAGTCGATCCGTGACCGGTGATAGGTTTCTTCCCGTGCAGATTCCTGTTTATTTGCCCGTCGGCATCCGGTTGCAGTCGTGCAATGAGACGAGCTGACGCCTCTTTCGGGCCCATCAACGGTCTGCTGACAATAGTGTCCCTTACCTGATGGGATCTATATTTACTATTGCTAATTTATCGTTTTTTATTGCCGAATAATTGGCAATCCTAAAAGCAGTAGTTTGGTAACAGTGAACAACGATCTCGTCTGTAGTCTCCTGGATCGATCTGCCCTCCGAAATTTACGGTAACCGAAAGTCCGTGGATCCGAGTCAGTGATCTGGGCAGGAGACGTAAATTTAGCCGATGACGTTGGGGTGTTTTTGAGACACTCCGGTCGTTGTCCGACCTGACTCATCGTCCCGGTTACTGATACGTATGGGGTAAAATCGAATTGGTGATCTTATTTGTTTGTCACCCGAACGAACCCGCCGTATCTCCACCAGATCTCACACATATACGTATCAAGATGGTCTGGTAGTCATTATTGTAGCGATTTACCGGTACGCGCCGACCCCGGGGTCAACGCTATCCGGGATCACTATCGTTCCTCACGGATAGCCAGTTGAAGTCTTCTGATACGGATCGTTTCAACTCGATACCGATCCCGGGATCGGAGCCAGAGCTTGCCAACTCGAGAAGAACATAGAAATCGTGTTCCAGGCCGTTGTTGACACGCCCTCTGTCAATGTGAGACGACGGACACCGAAGACACCGATTCGTGCGAGTTCCGAGGCAAAATTACAAGAACAGAGCCGGTGATAAACGGACATGACAAACACCGAGTCTCTGGTATTCACGTGTGGCAATGCCGAAGACGAGAGCGGTGGCATCTTCACACATACCGTCAACGAGAGGAAAGGTACGCTTCGAGAAGTAGCGCACACGTCTGAGAAAGCGGTGTCATATCTTGCCGTCCATCCCGGCAAGGAGACACTCTACACTGTTAGCGGTGAAGATGGCGGGACAGTCACCACGTATCGTATCGAAGCCTCCTCTGGCGAGTTGACGAAACTGAACTGCCAGTTGAGCGGGGGTAGTGACCCCTGTTATATTAGTGTCGATGCGACCGGGTGCTACGCGTTTGTCGCGAACTACGCCGGCGGAAGCGTGTCGACATTCTCCATCGCTGAGGAAGGCCATCTTGCCGGCCTCCAAACCGTCGTTCACCACGAAGGGAGCAGCGTCAATCCGGAGAGGCAAGATGTTCCTCACCCTCATTCCATCGGCCCGTGCCCCAACAACCGTTTCGCCTACGCGCCCGACCTCGGTACGGACCAAGTTGTCATCTACGAGATCGATCACGAAACCGGCAACCTGTTACCCGCGGACGTGCCGGACGCACCCCTCCACGAAGGCGCCGGCCCCAGACACTTCGAATTCCATCCGAACAAGCACGTCGTCTACGTCATCAACGAACTTGACTCGACTGTCACGACGTTCAATTGGGATCCAGAGACCGGTGGTCTCGACCGGACCCAATCGGTAAGCGCACTCCCCGAAGGGTACGATGGGGAGACCTACGCCGCCGATATTCACGTCCATCCCTCGGGTGAGTGGGTCTACGCCTCCAACCGCGGCCACGACAGCATCGCGATATTCGAGGTCGACGCTTCCGGTACCCTCGACCTCCTCGACCATCAGTCGACGGATGGGGAGTGGCCCCGTGATTTCGCGCTCGATCCGGACGGTCGCTACCTCTACGTCGAGAACCAGCTCAGCGATTCACTCGTCGCGTTCAGCATCGATGGATCGACTGGCGAGTTGACGCCGACCGGCCATCGGCAGGACTTCCCGGAGCCGGTCTGTCTCAGGTTCCGGAACGGCGCCTGAGGGGAAACGTGATCGCCTCTCGTGACCGAAAATGCACATCTACTATGGCGTGAAACTCGTGTGAGCCCCGACGCGGACCGACTTCTCTGTAATGTGCAGTACTGGCCTGATACGGTCCCGCGTGGGGACCCGAGTATCGATTCGTCGTTTTCGGCGCCTGCTCGGGGGCACCCAGGACTTCCCCTACAGTCTCGGTGAGCGTCTCGTCACCGACACAGGCGTTCGACTACCACACCGGACGCTTCGTACACGGTGTTCCTAGTAGCGATTCCGGCGGTACGTTTAATGCGACACACCGGATGGAGTCCGCATGGAGATCACGGGCATCGAAGTCTACGGGGTAGACATCCCGATCGTTCCCTTAGCGGAGGGGGGCCTTGCACCCTACGTTACCAACCATGGGCAGGTCGAGAGCATGGAGCGGCTGCTGGTTCGTGTCGACACCGACGAGGGCGTCAGCGGGTGGGGCGAGATGCGGTCGTTCCTCTCGCCCGAGACCACGAAATCGGTCCTGGAAGACGGGATCGCCCAGTGGGTGGTCGGCCGGTCGCCGTTCGAACTCGAAACGCTCCGCCGGCAGGTGTTCATCGAGTACACCAACGTCGATATGTTCTTTTCGGCCGTCGAGACGGCCTGCTGGGACATCGTCGGCAGGGAACTGGGGAAGCCAGTATACGAACTCCTCGGGGGGTGGACCGCGCCCGCCCTCACCGAGCGGACGAACACGCCCGATCGCGGCACGACGACGAGGGTCGAGGTCGCGTACTGCCTGGGTATCCTCTCACCCGAAGAATCGCGCAAACACGCCGCGAAAGCCCTAGACGAGGGATTCTCAGTCCTCAAGACGAAAGCCGGTCGCGACTGGCGCGAGGACGTCGCCCGGATCGAGGCCATGCACGACGAGGTCGGCGGCCGACTCGACTTTCGCCTCGACCCCAACCAGGGCTGGGCGCTCCAGGACGCCGTGCGCGTCGGCGCCGCTCTCGAAGACGCGGGTATCTACCTCCAGTACATGGAACAGCCGATCAGGGTCGACGCCCACGCCTCGCTGGCGCGCCTCCGCGAGCGGACCCGCCAGCCCATCGCCCCCAACGAGGACACCTACATCCCCCGGAACCTGCGCGAGATGATCGAGCGGGGCGCACTCGACGTGGCCGTCGTCGACATGACGCCCGCGGGCGGCATCACCGCACTGCGGCAGCTGGCCGCCATCGCCGAGGACGCGGGTGTACCCCTCGCTCACCACTGCGCGTTCGACCTCGGCGTCCGGACGGCTGCTATCCTCCACGCCGTCGCCGGTATCCCGGGCTTCTCGCTACCGCCCGATACGGTCTATTACGCGTGGGAAAGTGACGTGCTGGCCGAGCCGCTCACCGTCGAGGACGGGAGCATAGCCGTCCCGGACGCGCCCGGACTGGGCGTCGAAGTCGACGAAGACAAGATCGAAGACTACCGGGTCCTCTGAGCGGACCGAGTCGACCGTCCGCGCCGCCTGTTCATTCTGCGCCCCGGACGCTCGGTTTCGCTCGTGTCCCGTCACTCGAAGTGCGGAAAGACGTGTGTCTCGAACGCCTCGATAGTGCGGCGGGGGTCGCCACAGTTCGACCCGACGAGGACGCGCGTGACGCCCGTGTTCGCCAGTTCCTCCAGGTCGGCGACGATGTCTTCCGGGTCGTCTGTGATCCCGTTCGCGTCCCGTATCTCGGTGTCGGACATGCCGGCCAGTTCCTCGTCTGCGACCGACTGGATCACCCGCGGGTCGCGGGTGTCGAGTTCGGTGTCGTGGGGGACGTACTCGCCGCGGTCGCGGATCTCCGCGACGAGTTCGGCGGGGTCGCCCACGTTCGCCGTGTACTCGGTCGTGACGTCCGCTTCGGAGCGGGGCCGACCAGCCATCTCCAGGCCCCGCTCGAAGTTCGGGACGACTTGGTCTTCGATGAGGTCCGGGCCGGCGACGGTGAGCACGTGGCCGGCAAAGCGCCCCGCGAGCTCGCAGGATTTCGGTCCCCACCCCGCCCAGTGGACCGGAATCTCGCCCGCCGGTCGCGTGTAGAGCTTGACGTCCTCGTACTGGAAGTGGTCGCCCTCAAACGCAACGTACTCCTCGCTCGTCCAGAGGTCGCGCATGAGGTCGAGGGACTCAACCAGCATCCGGGCGCGGGTGCCCCACCCCGGCCACTCTTCGAGGAACGGCGCCTCGTTGAGCGCCTCGCCGACGCCGACGCCGAGCTGGAATCGTCCAGGGTACATGTTGTCCAGCGTCGCGACCGCCTGTGCGAACAGCGGCGGCTCGTACCGGAGCATCGGACAGGACACCGACGTGCCGACCGGTACTTCGGGAACTTCCGCCATGAGCGCACCCAGCCAGGGGAACACGTGGTGGGTATACGGTCGCGAGTCGATCCACGGCATGAAGTGGTCGCCGATCCAGACGCCTTCGAACCCCGCGTCGACCGCGTCGTGAGCGAGTTCGACGTCCGCCCGCGGGTCACGGAAACAGCCGTAGACGTTGTAGTGTACCTCCAGCTCCATCGTACTCCGTCTCCGTCCCAGTCCGTATTAAACGAGCGGGTGTCTCGTCCCGACGCGCCGACCGGCCCCGACGGCGTATCAGCCCCCTGACTGCTCGTGCAGTTGCGTGAGGACCACTTCGAGTTCGTCGAGAATCCGCTCGAACAGTTCGGCGCCTTTCTCGGCGCTCGCCAGAGACGGGTCGCCGATCGCTCCGGTCTCGGAGTACTCTTCGAAGGGGCGATAGACGCCCAGCGGGCCGCTGTCGAACATCTCGTCGGCCGTGTGGTCGTACGGGTCCGAGCCGTAGACGATCTTGACGTCGTCGATCACGTCGTCGCGAACGAGGTCGGGACGGAGGTGGGCCATCAGCGACGTTTCGAACTCGCCGCCGTGGGAGATACCGCCGACGTCGCTGTCGCGGACCTCGTCGATCCATGGTGTGGCCAGCCGGAAGTAGGTCAGGCTCGCGACCTTGACGTCGTCGTACTCCGTGCCGATAGTGCTCACGGCGCTGTCGACCAGCGAGATGTTGCCGCCGTGGCCGTTGAGCAGGAGCACCGCGTCGAACCCCGCTTCGACGGCGGCGTCGGCGAGGTCTTCGACGACGTGTAGCAGCGTCTCGAAGTTCACGGTCAGGGTCCCGCCGATCGACTGGTGGTGGGGGGAGTAGCCGGCCCAGACGGGCGGTGCGACCAGTACGGGCAGGTCCTCGGCGACCCGTTCGGCGCCATGCTGGGCGACGGCGTCGACCAGGACCGTGTCCGTCGCCGTCGGCAGGTGGTGGCCGTGCTGTTCGATGCTCCCCACGGGCAGGACGAACACCGACCCCTCGGAGTCTGCCACGTCGCTGACCTCCGAATGGGTCCGTCCGCCCCAGGAGACGTCTTCGGCACCGATCGATCGATAGACCATACCTCCCGGAGCGTACCCCGCGCTATTAGTCTCTCCCCCAGCGACGTCCCGCGGGTCTCCTCCGGCCGCTGTCGCGCTCGCGCCGCCGTGCTGTCCCGGACGGCGGGGACCCGGACATGGAAAGCGTTATCCTCGTCGTGCGTGTGGGTGTGGTATGGCTGATCGTCCCAGTCTCGGACTCGTCGGTGCCGGCTCGCGCGGACTCTCCCACGTCGACCACGTCCACGCGGTGTCAGACCGCCAGTTCGTCGACACGTGGGAGGAACCCTGGCCGCTCAACTCCGAGGACTTCCCCTTCGGCGTCTACCACGACCACGCCTCGGAGGTTCCGGAGTGGGCGGCGGACGTCTCACACCTCCAAGCGTCGGTGACGGCGGTCTGTGACCCCTCAGAGGAGGCACGGGAGCGCGCCGTCGAGCGGTGTCGCGCCCACGGCGACGACCCGGACACCTTCGCGTCCCTCGCGGAGTTTCGCGCCGCCGAGGTCTGTGACATCGCCGTCGTCGCCTCGCCGAACCACACGCACGCGGACGTCGTCGTCCCGCTGCTCGAAGACGGGTTCGACGTTTTCTGTGAGAAGCCGCTGGCGACGACGCTCGCCGACCACGACCGGATCGCCGCGGCAGCCGACGACGCCGACGGTCTCCTCTACGTCGGGTTCAACATGCGCCACGCGCCGCTGTACGCCCGTATCGCGGCCCTCCTCGCCGACGGCCGGATCGGCCGTCTCGGTATGCTGAGCGCCCACGAGGTCCGCGTCCCCTTCCCGCGGGGCCACTATTACAGGCAGGCCGAGAGCGGCGGGACGCTCCTAGAGAAGGATTGCCACGACTTCGACGTCTTCAACTGGTATGCCGACGCGGACCCGGTCAGGGTGGCGGCGTTCGGCGGCCAGCAGGTCCTCGACCGGGACACGGACGTCCTCGACCACGCGACGGTCGTCGTCGAGTACGAGAACGGGGTAAAGGGAACCCTTGAACTCTGCCTGTACGCGCCGTTCAGCCAGCCGACCGACCGCCGCTACGAGCTCCGCGGCACGGAGGGGCTGGTCCGTTCCGGCGTCGACCCCGGACGACTGGACATCTTCGACCGCGAAGGACACGACACGCTGCGCGTCGGCGGTACCGACGACGAACACGGCGGCGCCGACTTTCGAATGTGGCTCGACGTCCTCCGCGTCCTCGCCGGCGAGTCCGAACCGCCGGCGACGGCGACGGACGCCAAGCGAGCCGCCGCGGTCGCCATCGGTGCCGAGCGGGCCATCCGTGAAAACCGTGTTGTCGAAATCGATCGACACTACGACCTCCAGTGATACTGTCGGACACAAGTACGTGAACAGGTTTGTCGGCGTTAGGGAAGATCCCGAAACGACCACCAAGCGATTGGAGTGGTCTGTACAACCTTTGCACGTTCCCTCGAGCGAAGAGAATCGATCACGGCGCAGTCTCTCGATTTTGCAACCGTTGTACTGCGATTCAGCCAGGTGAGCGTTCAAACGTTACGCTAACCACTCGCATCGCTTGTGTCTGACAGTATGAGTCGATGCAGTACAGCAACACCGGCACGAAGATCGGCTCGGTCGCCGACCTCGTCCCGTTCGTCTCCGCCCCCGTCCGCCTCGAACCCGGCGACATCGTGGCGACCGAAACGCCCGGAAGAATCAGCACGCTCCGGGATGATTAGGTCCATCTCGGCTGAACTGTCGAAACAGAGGTCGAAGGAAGCGAGACGAATCACGAACGTGACGCCGGCCGGGAACATCGCCCGCGCTGGCCGCGAGAGCGCCGGCTTCCTGTGACGACTCATCCGCCCCTGCGTGGATAGCGTATTGGCCGCCTATTAAAAAAAGAATAAGTGCGAGCGCAAGGGTGTCAACCTTAGCGTGAAGGACGCGGTCGAGCAAGATTGAGTTGGTGACTCTGAGGATGCTCGACCGCGTGATTGAGCAAGCACGCGAGGAAGAAATATTTCACGTGAGGATACGCCGACCGACCAGCGCGTTGAAGCGGCGTTTCTGTATCACGCCGGGTTGTCGTATCGCCGCGTCGAGCGGGTAGTCGGGCGCTCACACGGGGCCGTGCGCCAGTGGTATCACCGATTGGCGCACCTGTTCGAACCGGAACCCGACTACCACGCGACGGTGGCAGTCGATGAAACGAAAGTGAGCGTCGAAGACGATGAGGTCTACGTCTGGGCGGCAGTCGATGTGGACACCTTCGAAGTCGTCCACATCGAGGTGTCTCCTGGCCGATCCGACCTTGATGCGTTGCTGTTCATTAAGCAAGTGTTGAAGCGGTGTCGTGGCCAGCCGGTGATCGTTGTCGATCGCGGCCCGTGGTACAACTGGGCGCTCGACGACCTCGATCTCTGCGAGTCAGCCGGGAAACGTGGGGGGAACGGTCACTCGTCGAAGTCTGGTTCGGCCTGTTCAAATACCGAACCAGGCTCTTCTATAGCCGGTTCCCCCACTATAGCTCCTGGAAATCCGTCGACCGCTGGGCCAAAGCCTTCGCCGCAATCCACAATGCCATCACCCAACCTTGACACCCTTCGCTGTGGTAAACACCTATGTCAGAGAGTGTGGACAGCGTGACTACCACCGACCTCAGGGTCGAGTACGAGGCGGAGCCGACCAACGTAGCGCCGGACGAACCGCGGTTCTCGTGGCGCGCCGAGAGCCCCCAGCGAGGCGGAGTCCAGACGGCCTATCGGGTGCTGGTTGCCCGCTCGAAAGCAGACCTCGAACAAGAATAGGCCGGGATGTGGGACTCCGGGAAGGTCCAAGCCCCGATTCGACGAATGTCCCTTACGACGGCGTCCCACTGGATTCGGGGACCGATTACCACTGGACGGTTCGGGTCTGGGACGGGGATCACGAACCAAGCGAATGGGCAGAACCGGCCAGCTTCTCGACGGCGCTCGCCGACCAGCGTGACTGGGAGGGCGAGTGGATCGGCTACCAACCCGATGGCGGCGATTCGAACGGATATCGGAGCGCGTGGTATCTGGCCGACATCGACGTCAAGGAATGGGTCCAGATCGATCTCGGAGCAGAGGCGGAGATCGAGCAGATAGAATTTCACCCGACCAACCCGTTCGATGGGCCCGAGACGCCCGACGGCATGACGGTCTCGCCCGTCTACTCGGAGGCGGGCGAGGCCGTGGAGGTAGTAACCACTGATGGCGCTGGCGGGTTCGGGTTCCCCGTCCGCTACTGGGTTGCCGTCTCCGACGACCCCGACTTCGAAACCGCTCGGACGATAGTCGACCGGACCGGGACAGACCAGGACAACCCCGGCGTCGATCCGGTCTCGTTTTCGGTCGACAGCCACGAAGCGCGGTACGTCCGGGTCACTGCGACTGACCTGTACGAGTTCGATCCCGGCGAGACCCCGCACGGGTCCAGCCAACTGAAGACGGACCACGTCCGCGAGGAACGCCGCCCCTGGCAGACCTTCGCGCTAGCCCCGCTCTCGGTCCGGGACGCCGACGACAGTAACCTGGCGGTGGCCGGGTCAGTCACGGCCGCTTCGAGCGTCGAGGAAAGCGCATGGGGGCGCGAGAACCTAGTCGATGGTCACTACGAGTCCCGGATGGCACCGCAATCGCCCCTTCTCCGGACCGAAGTGGACCTGAGCGGCGACGTTGAGCGCGCCCGCGCACACGTCTGCGGACTCGGATACGGCGAACTGTACGTCAACGGCGAGCGTATCGGCGACGAGGTTCTGAACCCCGGCTAGACCCAGTACGACGAGCGCGTCCTCTACAGCAGCTACGACGTCTCGGACCGACTCGAAAGAGGCGAGAACGCGCTGGGCCTGTGGCTGGGCCAGGGGTGGTTCGGTCGCAACGCCCGGGACTGGACCGGGTTCGGCGCCCCCGAGCTATCCTCCAGCTCGAGATCGAGTACGCTGACGGGACCACGCGGACGGTCTCGACCGACAGCACGTGGAACGCGACGTCGATCCCGCTCGTGGCCAACGACCTCTACAACGGCGAGCGGTACGACGCCCGTGAGGAACGAGACGGCTGGGCCCGACCGGGGTTCGACGACGCCGACTGGGCGGGCGCGAGTATCGTCACGCCGCCGGGCGGTGATCTGGTCCCACAGCGAACCCCGCCCATCCGCGTCACCAAGACCGTAGCACCCGTCGAGGTCCTCGACCGCGAGGAGGGGCCGATACTCGATTTCGCCCAGAATCTCGTCGGCTGGCTGGAACTGACCGTCGACGGCGCCGCCGCCGGCGACGAGATCGAACTCCGACACGCGGAGGTCTTGCTCGACGACGGCTCCCTCGCACTGGAGGGCCTCCGGAGTGCAGACGCGACGGACGTCTACGTCGCGAGCGGCGCAGACCCCGAAACGTACGAATCGAGATTCACGAACCACGGGTTCCGCTACGCCCAAGTCGTCGGTTACCCCGGCGACCTCGACCCCGCGGACATGGATCCGATCGGTGAGTTCGATTGCTCGGACGACGACCTCGCGCAAGTGCGGCAAAACGCCCAGTGGGGGTTGCGCGGCAACCTCCACTCGGTGTTGACAGACTGCCCGCAACGCGACGAACGGTTTGGCTGGACTGGGGACAATCACATCGCCGCGAGGGCGGTCGCCTACAATTTCGACGCGTCCCTGTTCTATGAGAAGTGGATGGACGACCACGCCGATGTCCGGGCCGAGCACGGATACGTCGCGGACACGATTCCCTACGGCTACGGGACGATTCCCGAATACCCGACCTGGGGGATCACGCAGGTGACCGTGCCGTGGCATCTCTATCGCCACTACGGCGACGTCGGCGTACTCGAGCGCCACTACGAGGGGATGCGGCGATACGTCGACTTCTGGCAGGACGAGTCCGACGGCGGGATCGTTCCCGACGAGTACGGCAACTACGGCGACTGGCTCACCTTCGAGAACACTGATCCCGAGGAATCGCGTCGCGGCCTCCCGCACAACCTGTTCAACACCGCCTTCCAGTATCACACGACGGACCTGTTCGTCCAGATAGCGAGCGTGCTCGGTCATGATGACGACGCCCATCGATACGCGTCCCGCGCCGAAACGGTCAAATCGGCGTTCAACGACGAGTTCTTCGACGAAGACGCCGTCCAGTACGGCCCGGGGACGCAATCGTCCTACGCGGTCCCGCTGTACTTCGGACTCGTCCCCGACGCGCACGTTGACGCGGTCCTCAACAGCCTTGTCGAAAAAGTCCGGGAGGACGGCGGGAAACTCCAGACGGGGTTTCTGGGAACGCGCCCACTGGTCCACACTCTCGTCGACCACGGCCGGGAGGAGGTCGCCTACGAGATCGTGAGCCAGCCCGAGCGACCGGGGTGGGTGTACATGGTCCGACAGGACGCGACCACAATGTGGGAGCGCTGGGACAGTGACGACCGCATCGGGGATGGGATGAACTCGTTCAACCACTCGCCGTTCAATTTCGTCTCCGAGTGGCTCTACTACGCCTTGGACGGACTTCGGTTCGGCGACCTCGACTGGGCGGAAGGCCGCCTCGAAACGGTAAACGGGCGTCTCGCGTCTCGCTGGGAGCGCACGGACGAGGGTCTGTCTTTCGAGATAGAGATCCCGTGGAACACGACTGCGACCGTGCGCCTGCCAGGAGACGACGGAGTGACTGTCGCCGAAGACGAGATAGCCTCTTGGGACGATGGAGGGGAGAGAGCGCTTCCCGCCGGCGTCGAGGCTGTGACTCTGGACGACGGTGACGTGGTGCTGACGGTCGGTTCCGGCCTCTACGAGTCCATCGTCCGAAACTGACGGCAGCACCACTGGTTCCCATTGGTGGTGGTCCGCTCCGATGCCCCGGAAGTGTCCGAAATAGGTCTCCATATCGTCGAGTTCGGGGACTACTACGAAGGCGATAACACTGAGGTATCGAGTCTCGCGTAACCGGCGACGCTGCGTCAGGATTCGGTGATCCCGCTATCAGCGAGAGACTCGATCTCGTCGTCGTCGTACCCCAATTCCCGCAGAATCTCGTCGGTGTGTTCGCCTGCGGTGGGGGGTCGCCGGTTGATTTCGGCTGGCGTCTCCGACATAGACCCGGGGATCCCGGTCGTGGTGAACGTCGCGTCGGCCGTCGGGTGCTCCAGTTCGACGATCATGTCGTTGTGCTGGACCTGCGGGTCCTCGGCGGCCGCCTCGAAGTCGTTGACTCCTGCGGCCCAGATGTCGGCAGCGACGAACTCCTCGAGAAGGTCCGCGGTCGACCGCTCACGAGTATGGGCCTCGATCCTACGCTTGATCTCGTCGCGCTCGTGGAAAGCGGCCTCCTCGTCGTAGTCGGCGAGTTCGGGGATGGCGAGTGTCTCCCCGAGGTGGTCCAGCGGCGTCATCGCGATGGCGACGTGACCGTCAGCCGTCTCGTAGAGTCCGTAAGGCGCAGGGAGATACTTCTGGCCGATCCCCTTCTCACTACGATCGTAGTCGTAGTCGACGTTCAGTTCGACTGTGAACGCCTGGCACTGGGTGTCGACGGCGGCGTCAAGCAGGTTGACTTCGACGCGCTGGCCCTCGCCAGTGCGCTCGCGGTGGAACAGCGCAGCAAGGGTCTGACTGACGATGTGCATCGCGGAGTGACCGTCGATCACTGGGAACGGAACCGCCAGCGGGGGGTCATCACGGCGACCGACAGACCGCGTGATACCACTGATCGCCTGCATGAGCAGGTCCTGCCCGGGCCGGTCGGCGTAGGGGCCGTCGCTCCCGAATCCGGACGCAGAGACATAGACTACCTCAGGACTGACCGCCCGCACGTCCTCGTAGCTCAGTCCGAACCGGCCCATGACACCCGGTCGGAAGTTCTCGACCACCACGTCGGCCGCTTCGACGACGTCAAGCGCGACCGCTCGCCCCTCGTCGGCCTTCAGGTCAAGCGTGAGGCTCCGCTTGTCCCGGTTGGCCGACAGCCAGAACGGGCTCATCCCACCGACGTCGTAGCCGCCACCACTCGTGAGGTCTCGCGTCCATTCCCCGCCGAGCCGTTCGATCTTGACGACTTCCGCGCCCATCTCGCCGAGTTTCTGTGTCGCCCACGGTCCCTGGTGTGCGGTGGTGAAGTCGGCGATCGTGATACCGTCGAGTGGACCTGCCATACCCCATGTGCACCACGTCGGCAGTTATCAATTGCGGTGATCCCAGCGACGGTCGCGGCCACAGTCTGTCCTGCGGCGAAGTCCACTGTCGCCGTTGGCACCACAATTACGACCGCTATCGCAGTCGTCCGCCGTCGACGACGGCCGTGTCAAGGGCGTCCTGGGCGAGGGCCACGGGATCACGGCCGAGTTCGGACTCGAAGACGAGATCGACTTCCAGATGGGCAGTTTCTCGAAGGCCTGCGGCGGATTCGGCGGGATGCTCGCTGGCGACGAACACGTGGTCGAGTTCGCATACAACACGTCACGGACCTGATTGCTCAGTGCCGACTACCCTCCAGCGGTCGCGGCCGCGAACAAGCGCGCCCTAGAGATCATCGAAGAAGAACCCTCGCGGGTCCGCGAACTATGGGAGAAACGGGACTACTTCCAGTCGGGCCTGGAGTCGATCGGCTTCGACACCGGGAACAGCGAGACGCCGATCGTCCCCGCGATGATCGGTGACAGCAACAAGGCCAAACGGCTGGCGAGTCGCCTGTTCGAGGAGGGCGTCTTCGCGATGTCGATCGTCTACCCGATGGTCCCGCGAGGGGAAGCCCGCATTCGCAACCAAGTGAACGTCGGTCTCAGCGAGGAGGACCTTGACGAGGCACTCGGAGCCTACGAGCAGCTCGGCCGAGAACTCGACATCGTGTGACTGCCCGGTTCGGCCGCCGACTAGTCGCTGGCGACGGTTTCCTCGGGTGCGATCATCCGGAGGTCCCGTGCCGACACCGGTCCCCGGAGGAACTCCACTGCCCGGCTGACCATCTCCGCGTCCGTCCTCAGCCTGACGAGCGCCGCCCCCCCGGAGAGTCGGTCGCCCTGCCACGAGAACTCCACCTCGTCGACGGTCAGTGAGACGCCCGCGGCCCGACTCGCCCGTTTCGCCGCATCCAGGGTCTCTGTGACTCTCTCTTCGAGGTCGTCTCCTGTCAAAACGACGGTGAACTCCATCACGTCGCCTTCGATCCCGGTCCCCCTGACCGGCACGTCTCGCTCTTGGAGCGTCTCCAGTATGGAACTGAACTCCGCGGGCGTACACTCGAACTGCAGTTCGGTCGGACTCCCCCCCGGTCGGGCAGTCGACCCGTCCCGGCGTATAGAGAGGAGGCCAGGTTCGGCGTCGGCGACCGGTCCGACGACCTGTGACAGTCCCACCCCGTCGTCTTCGAGATCGACGTGAACTGTGTACCGATGGGTATCGCATCCCATTGGAGACCACTCCAGAATCGTAGTATCTATACTTTTCGGTATCTGCACCAGTCGTGTCCGGACATGGTTTTTCGAAGACGCACCCCCCGACGAAGGACCCGAGCCGGTACCAGCGGTTACCGGATCCCTCCGAGATAATTAAGAAAAATTACTTTTATAAATTAATGGCATAGTTAGTATGTATTCGGCGATGTCGGGATATCCGTGACGTCCGTCTGTGAACTACCCCTGCGTGCTCGGTCGCCGCTCCCTGCGGTGTTCCTCGGAGAAGGGGAATTTGCGCCTGAAACTGGCTGAAACCGGTGCTGTCCCGTCGACGGGCCGCTTCAGTGGAAGGTGTCGTCGACGCCGCGTCGCTGTTTGCAGCCGTCGGGGATCATCGCTACGAGACCGTTCGTCCCGTTCGCCGGACGCCGTGTGGGGAATTTCGTTCGAACCACGAGCGAGGGGCTGACAGCCAGTACTGCTGGCTGTCGTTTCGGCACAGCGTTTCAGCGATTGAGACCTGGTCCCGAGCCCGTCCCGACTCGGACCGGCGTTCTCCGCCTGTGGGCAACCCCGGAATCGGAACCCGTCGCCCAGCGGGTGGTATCGACGTATTCCGGCCAGAAACTATCTCGTCCCCTGTCTCCTAGAGGGAATAGACGGACTGACGCGGTGGATCGTCCGTTCCCGGACTGGCCGGGCCGTCCAACCAGTCGTCTTCGCCGTGCAAGGGGACTGGTTTCCAGTCGACTGCGAGGCGGTCTCCAGTCGCCGTCGAATGCGACTCTCGTCCGGTCCCACCCTCCCGGTGTCGACCGCACTGTGACTTCGGATCCAGCCCATAAATATAAATTATATTTCTTGTAATCTTATCTGTTATATCTGTGGATGGCGGGTGACTTCACCGTCGTTCCCTCGGGAGTCGTCTCTCGCCCGTGAGCCGACCCGTCGGGACGTAACAGGATTCAATACCCCGGGGGGATCGAACGCTCTCGACGACGGGTGGTGCCGTCGGCAGTGTGTAGGGACATCTCCCGATCGGTACTGGAGCAAAGCATACCTCGCAGGCCACCGAAAGGATACATGAGCGATGAACAATCTCGAACGGCAGTCGAAATCGCTGTAGAGGCTCACGAGGGCCAGACGGACATAGCAGGTGAGACGTACATTCGCCATCCACTGCGCGTGATGGAGGCGATGGACTCCGAAACCGAGTGCGTCGTCGCAGTCCTGCACGACGTCCTCGAGGATACCGAGTACACCCCAGCGTGTCTCGATGAAGAATTCGACGAGGAGGTACGGGAGGCTATCGAAGCGTTGACCAAGGAAGACGGCGAGGATTATAGTAATCGTTAGAACTTTCCGCTCAGAGATTGTTGCTGTGATCAATGGACCATCTCGACGAGATCTCCGTCGAAGAACTCCAAGATGCCCTCGACAACGTCGAGAAAACAAACCGGCACAGTGGCTGTTAGCCGCGATCGCGTACAAGAACGGCGTGACGCAGACCGCTCCGCAATCCGCTCAATGTGGCCCAGGGACGGTTCAAGCTCCTCAGCGAGGAGGTGGCCCAGGACGATGACAATGCAGCGGCTGTCGAGCGAGCCCTGGCGTGGATGAAAGAGCTTATCGAGGAGATTCTCACCCTTGCACGAGATGGCCAACCCGTCGAGCAGTGGGACGCGGTACTGCTTTCGTCAGTGGTGACAGACTGCTGGAGGCTGGTCGAGACGGGAGATACCGACGTTCGGGTCGAAGATGACATCGCGTTCAGAGCAGATCCAAAACGGGTGCAACGACTGTTCGAGAACCTCTTTCGGAACGCGGTCGACCATGGCGGACCAGACGTGACGGTCACAGTCGGGGCGCTCCCCGATCAGTCTGGATTCTATGTTGCCGATGATGGGCCGGGGATCCCTGACGAAGAGCGCGACTCGGTGTTCGAGCCAGGATTCACCACCCGTGAAGAGGGGACTGGATTCGGCCTCGCCATCGTCGCAGAGATCGTCGGTGCGCATGGGTGGGAGGTTCAGATAACCGAGGGCGATACCAGTGGTGCTCGATTCGAGATTCGTGGCGTCGAGACCGTAGAGTGAGGGTGTACCGGTCGATACGCTCAGCTTGCTCAGGCAGTCTGTTCCTCGGGTTCGACGTACCGTGATTCCCACTTCCTCTGGGCTTCGATTTCGCGGCATCCCCGCCAAGTGAGTCTGACCGCTTGAGGCCAATCCACTCAAGAACGCGGGACACTTTCCGGAGACTCACGATGTGGTTGTACAGTAGAATCGCCAGTTCGACGAAGTAGCAAACCGTCCGCTCACGCTCGAAAAACTCACTCTCGTCGAGTACTTCAGTCAACTCGGAAAGGTTCATGTCCATCAGTTCCGCTAGGAGTCGACCATCCCATCTTTGTCGCTAAGTTAGCGGTGCCGTACCGGCTGACCCCAATCTCATCACTCGGCACTGATTTCATCGAAGTCACACGGAGCTACAGTTCGCGATCAGGAGTTGTCTCCATTGATCTCCTCGAAGAGATCCGTGATCGCTGTCGATTGCTTGACCAGACGTTTTTCGGCCAGTGTCGGGACGGCCCACAGTTCGAGTGCTGCGTCGTAGATCTGGCCCTCTGTATAGTTACCCTCCAAGACTGTCTTCATGCGGTGGTCAGCGTTGCCGACCTCGATAGCGAGTTGATAAACGTGGAATGATTCGACGCCCGGATGAGTTGGGTTCTGCCAGACATCCTCGATGGTGGTGACGAGCCCGCGCTTCGCATCGTCGATGCGGTCGGCCGATTCGAGACGTGGGTATACAGAACCGTTCTCTTCGATTGCGGACCGAGTGTCTTTGAAGACACGAAGGTCCCGGGAGGTCGCTGTCGCGTAGACGAGCGCGGACGCGGCAGCACCGCTCGATTTGAACTCCCGGAGCCAGTTCGCGTGATACGCCGTACCGCCGTACGCACGTGAGACGAGTTCGGCGGACGCGTTCGAGATTTCGTGCTCGAACATCTCCTTCGGTTTCTCGGCGTATCTGGGGTCGATGCTGTCGACCGTTTTCAGGAGCGAGTTCCCGACGGAGTCCACCACGTCCTCGAACGCCGCGGCGTAGTCCGTGGTCTCGCTCATTCGCAGCCGTTCGACGAAGAATGTCGCGTCGTCGAGGAACGAACGGGCCGCTTCGACTCGTCCGGCCGCTTTCCCGATTCGGTACACTCGGCTGATCGCTTCCTGTGAGTCGGCAGCATCTATGGCGTTCTCGCACGCATCTGCCCACCCTTCGACCCGCTTTGCCGCGACGAGCGTGGTGTCGATACCGGGCCCGATGTACCAGTTGCGCTGGCGGAACTCCGATAGGCGGTCGCGGACGGGCCTGCGGGTATCGAGTGCGTCGCCCAGATTGACCTCCCCGAGTACTGCTCGCGCCCACCAGAGTGCTTCGGCCGCATCGGAACGCGCCGATCTCACCTCGACCAGGGCCCGCGAGTTCACGTCGGCCGTCGTCGACTTCTGGAGTGCGGTTTCCGCCCGACTCGCGATCTCGCGCATCCCCTCAATATCGGCGTCGTCACCGACATCACCGATCCGTTCATCGAACCTGGCAAGCAATTCTCTGGTGCGTCGACGCCCGCGTTCGAGGTATGTGTCCATGCCGTCGACGGGAGCCTCCGGTGGGTTCTCCGGGACCCTCCGACTAGCAGCCTGCCGTAGTCGCTCGTGGTCAAGAGGTGGGAGTGACGTCGTCGTCGGACTGCCAGTGTCACTCCCAGCCAGGGAGGTACAGCCTGCGACGAGCGCGCTCCCGCCGAGTGCGAGAAACGCACGACGCTTTAGGGATGGTGAGGACTGCATGGTCGGAGTTGTTGGATTACGATTGGACCTGCGTGATTCTCTCGTCATTCTGTCTATTGCTCCGCTCGATTTGATTATATAAACTCCACCAGTGTTATAGAGCCAGAAACACCGGTTCATCTCGACTGTCGACGAGCGTCCTGTGGTACCCACAGTACTATTAGCGTGTCATAGAACCGTTCGCAAACCCCGTCGCAGTCACCCGCGAATGTTCGGTACAGGTGATACAGGTATCGTTCTGGACGGAGGATCAATATTGAACCGATTCTTACTTCGAATCGACTTCTTCGTAGTGCTCGATGATCTCCTTCAAACACCACTGGTTGAGTCCTTGTGATGCGAGCGTGAAAACCACCGTCGAGACAGGCTTGCGTTTGTACGCCGCGTAGAGGCCATAGAGCCCGATTGGGATACTCACGGTGTTGAGGATTTGTGGGTAGCCGAGACCGATGAGGCGGTGCCCGTCGTTAGTCCAGCGTTCTTCAGCACGGACGACTTTGTACATCCAGTCATCCAACTCGTCACTTGGTTCGCGGAATAGCACCGGATTGATGAGTAAGAACAGGAGAGTGAGCCCCAACAACTTCCATTTCCGATGGTAGAGTGCGCCCACGGCCACGAACCCTGCGGCCATTCGACTCCACCCGCTCTTCGGATTGGAGTGTCTGGCCCACATAATCTCGATCCCCGTCAACTCTTTGGGCATATCGACCATCTCGAAAGGGGCAGGCTCCACTGTTACATTAATATTCCGCCACAATGGCCAGTAAGCACAGCTACGTTCCAGCTACTTCACGACGCTTCCAGCTGAAATTAACTGCCGTGTGGACCATTCTATGACAGGCTCTACTATAGTAAGCATTAAAAATAATCACTCACTCTTGATTCTCGAACATCAGTCTTGGCAACGCCGAAAATGAAGACGGCTCAACCTCTACCTCGCCGTCAGCGACGGTGAGGCGGATTGTCGTTTCGTCATCGGGCTGTTTGGAGCGAATTTCTACGGATTCGGACTCGACGACCGTGGCCTCGATGAGAGCGTCCAGTACACAAGGGACGTGTTCAACCCGGCCACCAAGGTCAACAGCATGTCGTGTCGGTTCGGGTTGGTACATATTCTCGACAGTCACCTGGACCTCTGCGAGATCCCACAGTCGGTCGAAAGCCTCGACTGCATCAACGAGCGTCGCAGGCGGTTCCCTGTCGGTCATCAAGTCCTGGAGAGCGGCCGTGAAATCGTCAGGAAGTTCGGTGCTCTGGAGAGTCCGCTGGTTGGGATCGATCTACCGCTGTCTGACTACTCAGGCAGTCTGTCCCTCGGGTGCGACGTACTGTGACTCCCACTCCCGGCGCGCTTCGATCTCACGGCGTCCCCGCCGAGTGAGGGTGTAGTAGTTCGTCCGACGGTCGAGTTCACCCTTCTCGACGAGTCCCTTGTCGACGAGCGTGTCGAGGTTCGGGTAGAGCCGGCCGTGGTGGATCTCCTTCTCGTAGTACTCCTCGAGTTCTTCCTTGATGGCGAGGCCGTGTGGTTCGTCCTTGCCGGCGATCGTGTACAGGAGGTCGCGCTGGAAGCCTGTCAGGTCGTACATCAGTCTACATTATGGTAGTATCCCTATCGGGATAATACTGTCGCGATAGGCAGAGAGACAGGGAGTGTGCGACCGATCTGAGGGGTCCGGACTGGGGCTGGCTCTATTCGAAGTAGGCTTCCCGGCTTACAACTTCGGCGAAGGCGACGTTCTCTCGCACATCTGTAATCTCGACGGTGACGCGCTCGCCCTGGGACGTATCCGGAACGATAACGACGAAGCCCCGCTCGACACGAGTGATCCCGTCACCCTGTTCACCGATATCTTCGATCTCGACATCGCGTTGCTCACCCTCGTCGACGGGTGGCTCTGGTGGACTCCGGTCGCGTGTAGGTGAGGTAGGTGATTCTTCAGTCTCTGTTTCGGACCCAGGCTGTGCCGGAAGGAGTGCAATTCGGTAGGCCTCGCCCGCTTCGATATCGCCGAGCCGGATTTCTTGCTCTGGTACTTCGACAACGTATTCGCCGTCTCGTTCCTCAACTGGCGCGGAATACAGACAGCGAAGGCGGTCAGATATTTCCATGAGTGGTCTCCGTGAATCGGATACGCCGGGCAGACCACTTGATTCTGCCGTCCAGTGAACTCGGTTAACCGGATATATCAGGAGTGCCGGTAGTCAACGGAGTATCGTCGAGATACGGCCCGATTTCGTGTCGAGCGGTATTCTCGGCGTCCTCAAGAGAGTCCCCCTGGACCTCAACATCAAGTCGTAGCCCAACGAGCGCGGTCCCGGATACCAGAAGCAGAGCATCTGTTCTGGTTCCACAGTCGTTGCAGTCGAGCTGTTGAATGCTGATGTCGGCGTTCCGTATTCGACTTCCGCATGAAGTGATCCGTCTCCCAACTTCACTGACGGCGATATTGATGGCGTCTTGCCCCGTTTTTGCCCCTCGCACGATCCACGGAAGGGAAAACACGACCGAGTACCACTCCCCTGGTGATGACTCATCGTCGTTGCCCGATTGTCGAGAATGCAACTGCTGTCCCCCCTCGTTCTGGCTGGGACTGGTATCCGCGGCCGTGCCAGACCGTGTCTTCTTCTTGGCCATACCGATACCACGAGCCACAGCTATCAATTAGTCATCTCTGCGGCCAGTGTAACGAGTTGTGGGACGACCTGTCTCGACCGAATCAGTTCACTCGTGTGCTGAGGCGTGTTCGAAGGCTGGATCGGAACTAGATTTCTGTGCTTCAATCTGATCGCGAAACACCTGTAGCGGGGGTCGCCCCGAGACCTGATATTTCTTGAAGCACTGAATAGCCCAGTCGACGAGACGGGGATCGGCTGAACAGACTGCAGCAGTCTCGATTTCGGGGACGTCCGCCGACGAGGCCGGAGCCATGATTACGCGGTCGTTGTCGTAGATGCCGATGTGGAGAGAGGGTGACTCCCGAACAAACGAGACGCTCACGTTCTGTGGCGCGACTCCGCCCTCGAGGTAGGACCCGTAGTCATCACTGGCTACATAGTCGACAAACTCGGGGTCCTGATGGAGTTGCCCGAGGACGTTCTCAGTAAAGACGAGTGTGACGGTCGTCTCCCCAGTCAGGATCGGTTGATGGGCCTGATTGAGCGCCGGACTCATTATCGTCGCCATCCCACAGAACGTCACCAGATCCGGGTCAGCGGCACTCATGAACGTATTCAACACGTTGTGGGGCTGGTCGGGCGTGTTGTGGATGACAGTTACTTCGGCGAGCGCACTGACTGGAAACCCCTCGATATCAGCTGGAAGCCACCTGAGGAACGCACGCTTCTCGATAGCTTGTTCGGCGGTACTCCGAAGCTCTTCGTAGGCTTCCAACAGCAGGCGCCCTGTATCGGTCAGCTCGTAGGAGCCTCTGGTTTCGGTGACGTACCCACAGTCACGAAGTGCATCGATAATACGATGAATCGTGGTGCGAGAAGGGCCATCCTCAGCTACGGCCCTCGTTGCGAGCGTAGCTTTTCTCTCCGGTTGTTCCCGCAGGGCACGCAGTATCCAGCGCTGATGCTCAGAGCGGGAGAGACGTGACAGTGAGTCAGCTATCACCTGATCTTCGAAACGGTCGTACACGTCAAGGAGCGCCGCCCCGGAACAGCTGAGAGTATACCCAGCGCCACCTTCTCGAACGAGTCCTGCCTCTTGACTCGGTTTGATCGCCTGATATGCGGTTTGACGAGTGATATGCAGTTGCTCAGCCACTTCAGACACACTGTATCCACGAGTGCGAAGCGCCCGCAATACTCGAATTCGGGTCGGTGAGGCTGAGTTCTTAGCCTGAGTCGGAGGTAGCTGAACCCGCGAGTCAAGTAGTGCCTGGAGTAGTTCCGCAGGAGTCATCGTGTAACTACCGCTACTCCATAGGTTATTAGATGAAATGAATGTTTGCTTGTTATATAGATTCGTAATATTACCACTTCATCTCAAATACGTCCTAGTAAGTGACTCTATAGTTGCGGTCGTTGAGATATTTGCTTACTCATAGCTGACTCGCTGGCCCGTACTCATCGGCCAATATTTGCTTGAGATCAAACTCTTCACCCTCTCCGACTTCTTCAACGACATCACAGACGAACTGGAGCGCCTGGATTTCCGCCTCAAGAGTCGCGATTCGGTCTTCTCGCTCTCGTATTCGCATAGCCCGTTGCACGGTTTCGAGATTAGCTCAGACCTATCGCATAGCGCTCACTAACGATAGAAATAGTCACTTTCACTAGATAGGAAGTCGGATTCAAGGTATGTCCACTACCGAATCCGACAGCAGCCAGAACACAATTGATTCCCATAAGACTGCCGTTCGTGAGTACCTCCGAACCCACGGTGAAGTCGCATCCAAGGACGAACTCCGCGCCGGCACCGACGTGCCGGCGTGGTACATCACCCAGATCGCCGCTCAAGACACCTTCTACACTTCGTTGAACCACAACAGTGGATACGTCACCAGCAAGCACGTTGTCGGACATCGTTCTACCCACGACGGCTTCTGGCGGCCAAAGGTGGATGACGGCATCGCCGTCTTCCACCGTAAGGAAACCACCAAAGCCACCCTCAAGCACCTCGCGTTCCGCCGTCCTTCCGGACTCACTGCCCCCGAAGCAAACGACCTCCTCGGTCGCCGCTGCTACCGTCCACTCCAGAAACTCGCTGAGCAAGGTGAGGTCCACGCCGCTAACTGGCAAGATACCACCGTCTATGTCCACAGCTGGCCGTCCCGACGGGACGACCAGCTGACTCACCGCGAAACCGACCAGCCGACTGATGTTACGCCAGATGATCCAGCCGAAGATGGCTACCTCTATCGGGACGAACTCCTTGCCACGTTTCTCTCGGTTGCAGTCTCGCAGATCCAGTCGATCTCCCCGGAACGCGCCGCTGCACTCGTTCTTCGGCAGTTCGAGGGCGACTCCTTTGACGCCCTCGAACGCCGCCTTCGACGCAACCACTCCTTCCGGGAGGCCCTGGAGTACGTCGAGCCAGAGGATGTCCCCGACGGGACATCCCTCTGGCGGGCTTTCGACGAGCTTCAGCCAGAGGCACTCCGTGACTGCCTCCAGTCGATGTGTTCGGAGTTGCTCGACGAGCACGATCACGCGGGCGAGTTCGTCGTGATCGACGGCACGCATATCGCCGCCTGGGCAAATACGCGTGAGGAGATCGAAAACGGCGACGTTGAAGGTGCAAGCTGGGGCAAACACGAAGGCTCGTTCTACGGATACAAGGTGTTTCTCGTCGTCGATGCCGCGAGTGAGTTGCCGGTCGCCATCACGATGGAGACCGGCAAGCGAAACGATACGGCGGCGTTTGAACCGCTCATCGAGAACTTCAATGAGCGGTACGGCACCGAGGATCTTCAGGCGGCACTAGCCGATGCTGGCTTCGACAGTCAAGGCAACCGTGAGTTCTGCCAGGAGCAGCTTGACTGTCCGCTGTTGACAGCGATCAACCCACGCCGCTCGTCGTCTCTGAAGCAAATCAGAGACGACATCAAGCAACTGTTCGAGGAACGCGAGGAGGACTTCGACAGTCCGTACGAAGCACTGGAAGAACTGCCACAGCAACTCCTCTCGGACTACGGTGTTGAGACCGGAAGCGTCGAGGAGACGTACATTTTCCAGGCGATCAAAGAGCGGATGCATCGACACCTGCGGGCAGGTGTCGAGCGAGTATTCTCGCGGTTGAAGTCGTTCACCGGCCTTGATCGCGTCCGCGCACGCAAGGAGAACAACGTCGAGACCCATGTCGTTCTCTCGGCGGTCGCACTGGTTGCAGCGTCACTGACCGCACACCGCCACGACAAACCAGGACTGATACGCTCGCCAAGCCGCCTCATCTGACCGTTCCGACCGGCGGCGCAGATGCCGCCTGAGAGGCATCGCTCTCAGGCGGCCCGCATTAGTGACTGATACTTGATTGATCCGGGTGGATTAGTGACTTATTCAGCCGCATTTATCAAATCATACGTAACAGCTAGGCCCTGTTTATCCCTGCTGAGTCAGATTCAGGCCCAGCTGTGCCGTCAAGCGAATTGATTTTGAACGTGCAACAGGGTATTCGCATTCTGAGTGCTGACGCGAGACACTCACCGGAACTGCCCCCCAGTGAGTGCTTCATCCCCGGGGATTCAGGGAGTCGTCCATCGGGGCGAGGGATTCTTCCTGCATCAAGTTCGAGTTGGACCCGCTGAAAGTGCTTGCAGGGGAACGGTGTCTCCGGGTTCTGGTGGTCCGGACAGCTACAGGTCTCGTTCAGGATATCGATCTCGTAGGTGTTGCCCGATGACGAGTCGATTTCGTAGACCCCACCCTTACGGAGCAGCGCCACGTTCATCTCCTCCTCTTGTGCTCGTCGGGTTCGATTATCGTCCCGTGACCGCTGTTCGGCTTCGCTATGCTGTGTTGGCGACGAATTGATGACTGCCATGGGTTGCTACGGTAGGAGCGATAACTACAGTATCTCCTACTACAACCTGTTAGAGACGATAAAATCGAGACCCAGAACGCACTCGGTGGCTATGACAGAGGCTCCGTTATCGAATTCCGTATCATTCGCGATCTTCTTCGGCGAGGAGTTTCTCGCGAGCTGAGTTCACGTTCGACCGGATTGCTTCTTCGCTCACGTCCCGGATTCTGGCCCACTGGCTGATCGTATATCGTTCTGCCTCTTCGACGACAGTCCAGTCGACAGCCTCGTGCAACGAGAGATCGCCAGCGACTAGCTCAGCGATTCGCTCAAGAAAGTTCTGGTCTTCCCAAGCGAGAGCGACGTCTTCGAATTGGTGATCGTCTCTATTGTACCGGGCGAACATCTGGATCGCTCCAGTCTGTTCGAGGTCTGCTCGGACATTAGCAGGCAGTGACTCCAGTGCAGTCTTCGGCAACGGATACGCAGGGACATCCTGCAATGAAGCCACATCGAACGGTGTTAGGCTCCGATGTGATACGTTCCCGAATTTCATCAGATATCCGGTTTCTGCTACGAGTTGGGTCCTCCCTTCGAGAAGCGACGTCGCGAGGTCCGGGTACTCGTCTCGGTCGACAGAGCCAGTTTTGAAGATCGTTACGAAATCTTGCCCACTCTCTGATCCGGGATACTCTGGCATTGTGACGGCCTCAGTATGTCGGAAGATCCGTCGTCATCGAGCATGAATGTATCTCCTACAGACAGTACAGAACTCTACTCTTTCACCCTCTATGGGATCCAACCCCTTCAGCCGGCGGTGCTTCTCGTTACCCCACAATCCGGAGATGATCCTCTCTTGTGGGGTAACCCACAGACGACGGAACCCGACCAAGAATACACTCTCGGGAACGAACTGGGTCAATTATACAGGGGGACGACGTCACGGTTGGCCCTTACTGGGAACTCTGGGTGTGTGAGTACTGTCGATATCAGGACTCACAAAGCGTCGTGCTCTATGCGGAACTGAAAGTCCATCCGTCACCGGCAGGAAGATGGTATCCATATCGCCGGCGACGATAGCAGCCAGTAATTCGTGTTTGCAGAGCACTCGCCATGGCTGGTCGTGCTTGTAGGGACACGAGCAGACCAGCCCGTCCGACCACGGGAGGAACGGATACCGACTCCCACTCGCATACCGTCCGATCAGCAACGGTGCAGGTAGTTCAATTCCATACTCACTGGGACTTGGTGCGGATTCATGCTCTGCACAGGATAGTTCGCTTTCTCTCACCACGTATTCGGCCGATAGCTCGTGGTCACGGGCGTACTCCGCGGGTTCCGGGTTATCGTTGCCTAGAACGACCATGCCGACGAACTCGTTCTCCGTCATGAGCGCACTTGCATCGTACCTGGGTCCAACGACGTCAGCAACGAGTGTCCCGTAGGATGACCGTTTGAGCACCTGATAGAGATTGAGCCAGGGAATGAGCGTCTCGTACCAGTTCTCGCGACGTGTCCGTTCCGCACGGAGCGCTTCCTCGGGGTACTCCGCGGTTCGACACTGTCGCAATCGATGCGCCAGAAACGCGGGTGCGTCGACTAACACACGGTCGTCGTCAGAGAGCTCGTAGTACAGCTCCTCCTCGTCGAGACGATGTCGACAGGTGCCCTCTGCGTATTTGAGACCCGGCGGTTTCGACAGACCGTGTTTCCGCCAAGGGTCCTGGTCATCCGGTCCACTGCCCCACGAGTTGTACTCGGTGAGGAGGTGGTCGGGACGGATCGGGCCACCAGCCATGAAATCGAGTCGGATCTCTTGTTCGACCGGCTCGATAGCTGGCGGATCTCCCGTGACATCGTACTCGTGGGTGGCATCCCCGTCAGCAACGGCACCAGGTGGAAGCGATAGTGACGGGAGATTCGAGGCGTCTGAGCGAATGTTTCTGCAGGGCATATGTCTGAAAGGCGAGGCCGAGAGCCCCGCCCGTACCGCGTTTCGGGATGATAAATTCCGGTGGATGGAAACCGTCCTCAGAATCCGGCGAGAAGGCTGGCGAACTGGTCGAGACGCTGGTCTAGCTGCGAGTCGTCGTAGACTGTCGCCTGGCGCTCGTAGTAGCTCGCGAGTTTAGAGGCGTCAGCGGACAGCGTTCCCGGTTGTGCGTCCGTCGCGATGGTCAGCGAGCACAC
>ENA-ORCS01000423-ORCS01000423.1-marine-metagenome-genome-assembly--contig:-NODE-423-length-31281-cov-3.789963_pt1 | contig 31281 bp, 37 predicted proteins | sample MGYA00237781_ERZ508513 | MGnify/ENA primary metagenome ERZ508513 (study PRJEB26184, sample SAMN06268793) | marine metagenome | isolation source: Eden Landing Ponds, San Francisco, CA, USA | place...
GCTGCTGGCGTCGGTGGTCTCAGTGATAGCCATCAGTCGTCACCGGGCACCGTGTCGGGATGGTCGTTCCAGAGCCGCCGGGCAGGGCCGTTCTTCGGTGGCGTTTCATGCTCGATATCGTGGTGGTCAGCATCCGGTAAGTCGACCGCTTCGAGACATCGTGTGCGGTAGCAATGTCGACCGCATCAACGCCAGCCTCAAGAACGGCTTCGAGATACGATGTCGACGTGTAGGCATTCGTCGAGAAGTCATCCAAGTCGAGCGCAGCGACGAGATCGGCTTGGCAATCCTGCATCAAGGCCTGTGAATCGAGGTCAGTCATAGCCGTATATGTCAATATGACTAGGTACGGTTCCTAGAGTGCTTCGGCGACACAGCCCGATAGAACAGTATCCAAATAGCAGCAACAAATGTCCGTACCATCTCCCTCCCCCCTTATTTTCGTGAGCGAGTTACGGGATACGTTCCCGCCGTCGCCGCACTCGATCGGCAAGTCGTGGTGACCCGAAGACGATAGTGGTGCTACCGTGCGAAAGTTACAAGATTGTAAGTATTGTACACAACACATAGCACATGACCGGGGGTAGGCGTCTGGTGTGACAGGCCAAACCCGTCAACGGAGCTATGAGATTTATCATGGGAGCCAGTAAGCGAATACCAGTAACAAAAGAACGATGGAAAGAATTGAACGATCTCAAAGAAGCGGGTCAGACGTACGACGCCCTGCTCAAGAATTAGTACAAGAACACCAGCGGCGCAATCTCTCAGGGCGGGCGAAAGCCGTCCGAGAAGAGGATTCAGAGGAACTTACGCCGCTTGATGAGCTATGACATCTTACTTGCGGAGGAAGCCCGCGAGTACGTAGGCGCACTGGACGACAAGAGTACGCGAATCGTCAAAGAGAACCCTCGGAAACTCAGCGACGACCCGCACCCGCGGCCAGAATCCGGGCAGGGCGACAAGGAGAAACTCGTCGTTGAGGGCGAAGAGATGTATCGCCTCCACATCGGCCGGACACATACCGCGTTCTATCTTATACTCGAAGACGACGAAGAGGTCCGAGTCGTCGATATCATGGCAATCGACGAAGCGCACGGTCGGTACGGGTTCGATTGATTCATTGTCCTACGTTTCACGTTTTCGGGATCTCAAGTTCTACCAACCACTAGCTCACTGATATGTTACTTAGACGGCAGTACCGTAAGACGAGACAGCTACGAGTTCAACAAAGATCTGAACCAGTCGATTTGGCGACCAATGTGACGGCTTGAAACCTCTTGATGACTGGCTCAGAACTACGATGACTTTTGAGCAGATGTCAGCAGGTGACGACGACGCCCCCGCGCTCGCGGGGGCGATCGTCTATCACGCTGGGGAAGTCTGTGAAACCGTGGATCATCTCTGGCGTGTCCTTGGAGAAGTTTCGATTCCAGTTGACGGGCTTACCGACCACCGCCAGCAACACAAGGTCGCAAACGGCACCGAATCGATGGCCCGGGTGTATCTCTATCAGAAGATCTACGACCTCGCCCAAAGCGAGGTCGCAGATCGCCTCGAGAGCCGGCCATCACTCCTGAAGACACTTGATTTGGAGAAGGTACCGTCCCAACAATCACTCTCGTACGCGTGGAAACAGTTTACCGAACAAACCAAACGGACGCTTAACACCGCAGCTACAGGTATCGCACAAGAAGCCGTTGACCGCGGCGTCGTGTTGGAAGCACGGGTTCCGATCATCCCAGATGAAGACGATATCGAAGAGGACGGTGACGAACCGACCGCAACACGCGAGCACGTTCGAAAGCAGGGAAACAAAATTGTCGAGCTCGCCCGAAGGCATGCCTTCGGCGAGTTCGACTCTCACAGAGCCGATAACAGAGTCTACGAGGACGAACAGATCCTCGATCTGTTCGCCTCGGCATGCCTCACTCAAGGAAGCGCCCATTCGGAGGGTGAAGCTGGCTGGTTTCTCGACGAGAACGACGCCTGTGACGACTCTACGTTCCTCCGAGTGATCAAACAGTTCGCAATGCCGGCTGATCAGGAAGTCTCTGTTCCGCTCCAAGACCAACAGATCGAGGATATCGTTGCGTTTACCGAGGTATTCCGAGAGTACCTCATGGAATCATTCGATACCGCCACGGAGAATATTCTCCAGACGATTCGGTACGAAGATCCATTCGACGACCGCCACGTCGTGGCGGCCGTCGATTTCACCCACGTCCCCTACCACGTCTGGCCGTGGATCGATAAGGACGAACAGATCTCGAAGTCGACGTACCCGCCGATGGTAAGCGGGTACGTCGACGACGGTGAATTGAAACACGGCTACACGTTCGCGACGGTCACGATCGTCGGGAACGATGTTCCGATCATTTTGGGGATTGAGGGGGTCAAGGAACACTCAGACTGGGAACCAACTGAGACGCCCGCTGACTCGAAAGCAGACGTCGTTGCGCGTCTGCTTTCGAGAGCCCAGCAGTACGTCGATCTGGACGAAGTTCTGCTGGACGGTGGCTTTTACGCTAGAAACGTCCGTGCAGAGATCAACAGTCGTGGACTGTTGTACACGATACCAGTGGGGAAGTATGAGTCGGATTACGAAGCGATCAAGCACATCAGGAGCAAGGACGGGGTAGACGCTGCTGTTAACCACGATGTCCCCGTCGGGATAGACGGGGACATCGATCATACTGCAGAATATCTGTACGTTCCAGCCACCAGTGACGACGCTGAGGGTGAGTACGCCGTGTTCGTGACGAACCGCGATCACGTCGATCCCGACGAGATCGCTCACGTGACGAACAGATACAGCCGTCGCTGGGACATCGAAAACCAGTACAAATCAGTGCAGTCGTACCTTCCAAAGACCTCCTCAACGGACTACCGAGTGCGGTTGTTCAACTTCACGTTCGCAGCATTGCTGTACAATCTGTGGCGACTCACCGACTTTCTGGTGAAGATCGGCATGGACCGAGAAATCAGGTCGCCGCCAGTCGTGACCGCCAGGACGTTCGTCCGGGCGGTCGGCCACTCCCTCGGAAAAGCCGGGTAAGAGGGTGCCGCTGTATCTGTTGCTCGCCTGCGGCAAGCCGCAGGACTCGCAGTCTGAGCACGATATCTGCTGCGTTCCTCGAATCGACTCATGACTCCTCGACAGTCGACGACCGCTTCATCAGATTTTCGTGAGAGCCTGTCAAAATCCATCTGATTCGACCGCTATTCGTTTGTAGACGCGCTACATCCCGAAAACGTGGAAGTTGCAGAGTTTCGGAGGATACCTATTTTTCGTCAGAATCTTCGCTAGCTTGTGTACTCAATCCCCAAGCTGGAGGAGTCTTGGCTTCTTTTTGGAAAGAATATTAGAAGAATTCACTATTTCGGCCGAATTTTGGCGGTGCTGAACAGTGTTCCCACTCCAGAAGGACGGACCCAGCGGGGTTCAGTTGGTTAGTCGGGTGGAATCAACGCTGAGACGACGATCTCGACGCATTCTCCGGCTGTCAGCACAGGTGTGTAGTCCATCGGTCCATCCGCGTTAGCTTTCAGCAGGAAGTCCGTGAGTCGCCAGATGTTGTATAGCAGTACGGCGAACACAAAGTAGAACAGCCGCACCCGGTAGTCCTTCGAGGACGTCTTCGCGAGGAAGTCATGCTTGATCGATTTGTACTCGTTCTCGATCTGCCAGCGACGGCTGTACCGCCGACAGACCGTCTCTGCCTCCTCCGGTCCAACCCTGAGGTTCGTCGTGAAGACTGCCGTCCCCTCACCTTTCGTCGATGGCACGTACACGAACCGCATCTGGTGGCTGCCAGCTTCGACGTGGACGGACGCTGTTTCCACGGCGACCTCCTTTTCATCGTCGTCCATCGTCTCGATGACCTCCCGCTCGGTGCCGTTGATTCGCTTCGGAATCAGGTAGTTCACGCCGAGGTTTGAGAGCGTCTGATAGACCTGTTGAGAGTCAAACTCACGGTCGCACAGCACAGTTTCGATGGGGACGTGGTCCTGGGCTCGCTTCACCAGACGTCGCACGACACGATGGATCTTGTTCGGCGGATTCTGATCCCACTCAGAACTCTCCCTGACCGGTTCAACTCCCAAGACCAACGGGATGTTCTGGCCGATGATCGACAGCGTCGCAAATTTGAACGCCCTGACTTCTCTATCTTTTGTGCCGCTGACCATCGACATGCTCTCAACGTCGCCGTAGTACGGGATGGTCGTGATATCGATCGCGGCTGTCACGGGTCGACGGAACGATGCTTCAGATTCGATGACCGAGAGCAGCCGATCAGCCACTGCATCGAATCCATCTATCAGCTCACCTGGCGCAAATTGTTTGATCGTTCTGAGATGCGTATCCCCGTGTGGACTGGTGTCCGAACCGTGTCGATACTGAAACCGAGCCGCTCCTTGCGGCGTCCCGCAGTTGACCATTCCCATGAACGTCTGTAACTCGAAGAACTGCGTGTCTTCGTAGGTCGCGTTCGCAGCACGGCCGGAATCAAACTCATCGAAGCCGTGATCACGAGCGAGTCGAGTCGTCCGGTAGATTTGCTTGTCGGAGAATTCACAGCCAGCCGTCTCGTCATCAGTGGAGAGGTCCACTTCGTCGACGATTTCTGCTTTCGGTCGGACAGCGGGAGCTGAAAACTCGCGGTCGTGAGATTGTTTGATGATGAAGTGCGCAGCAACCTCGACGAACTCCCGAACGCCGTCGTCGAAGCGTTTCCGCCACGTTCGAGATAATACGGATTCATCGGGGATGTGTTCCAAATCGAGTGGCTCGGCGAGTTCTTGGTACCGAGCCAGCGCTCGATAGCTCTCCCCTGTTGCCTCTCGGTAGATGAGGAGCCGCACCATTCCGAGAAAGGAGTGTGGAGCAGGATGCCACTCTGGATAGCTATCGTTGAGATATTCAGTCTGGATTGGACTATCCGCAACGCTCGATAGCAGGGAGTCACCTTCTCGCAGCTGTTCAGTAATTTCGATCCCTGTGTTGTAGGCGTTGGTCATCCGGCAGGCACGGTCCGAAAGCGGGTCCAGTGACTCTGCCATTAATTCCCGAGAAGATTGGTTCGACAGAAGTGGCCGCGGAAACGTCTGTTCTGTGGCGCTACCCGCGGATTTATATACTGCTCATATACACCACGATCTCGCACTACTAGAAAAGCGAATATTACTATTACTCCTACTGTTATCAATAATAGTTAATTCGACATAGAGTATTAATACCTTTATGTCGGAACATCTGGTATGAGCTATCGGAAGGTGAATTACGAGGACGTCGAACAGGTTTCAGATGCGAAGCATTTCCTGAGTGAACCGCTTGGCTGTCGACAGGTCGGCGTGACCTTCTCCCGATGTCCACCAGGATGGAACAGCGAACCACACGACCACGTCGATGACGAGCACGAGGAAGTCTACGTGTTGGTCAGTGGGACTGCAGAAGTCCGAATTGATCAAGAATCGGTGCCTGTTGAAGAGGGAGATGCTGTCTGGATTGCGCCTGAGGCAACGAGGCAGATCAGGAACGGTGAGGAGGAAAGTGCCTTCGTCCTGATTAGCGCCCCCGAATTCGATTCCTCCGGAAGTTCAGATGAAGCTTGGAACCTCACTGGATTCCAGGGATAGTTCTGGATGATAGATATCTGACAATCGGCTATCTCTACTCTTGAGGCCCTCTCCTAACGGTATCTCTCACCCTTTACTCCTGAATACACGAGCCAACCAGGAGGTCACCTGCTTCCGTGACGTGGTCTCCTCGTTGTCGAGTTCCCAGCTGGCAGCACTCGCAGCGTCCGCGAGAGCAATATACTCCCAGTGCTGCTGAGGCAGGAAATCTGGACGGTCAGGAGCCTCTCCGACCAGAACGTGTCTCTCTGTCGTGACCCGGCTAGAGAGGTGCTGGAAGTTCGAGGTGGTCGGCGCTACCTGGAAGTCTCGACGAATGACGTGCTTGGCACTAAAGGCGTGAGCGGCGCAGGAATCGATCGAGACGAGACCGACGTTCTGCGCCCATCGGCGTGCATCGACGACAACCGCCTGTGGATCTCGAGCCTGCCGAAGCGCCGCAAGCTCGAACGCGAGCGTCATGGTGTCGGTGGTCATCGATTAGAAGAGGACGGCACCACCCCATCCGATGAGTAGCGAGAAACCGATGGCTGCTGCTGCCTGCCGGAACAGCATCCGCCCGGCGTACCTCGGGGAGAGCTCCTTCGCGACCGTAATCGCTGTCACCAGGCACGGAAGTAGCACCCCGGCCAGGTAGACGGCGGTCAGTACCTGTATGGGGGTCATTGCGGACAGCGTCGCACTGAGGCCATCCGACTGTAACAGGAGCAGACCGTCCTTCCGGATCGACCCCATCACGACGACAAGTGCTGTCTCACCGGGAAGGTTGAACAGTCCCATCACTGGTCCGAGAGCCTCACCCATCACCTCCAGGACTCCAAAGTAGTCCAACAGTGATGCGACGAGGACGATCCCGGCGAAGACCGGGAGCGCCTTCAGGAAGAAGCTCCGAATCACGGTTCTGGCCTCTCGCCACACGGACTGCCAGTTCGGCCACTGGAGGAACGCACGGTTTTTGATGGCGAGTGACGCTGTTCGCGCACGCTCGGGCGCGATCAGGCGTGCATAGACGAGTGTCGTGACCGTGAGAATCCCGACGTACGGGAGAACGAGCCACGGCATCTCGACGGCTGCGAACACAGCGAGCGTCGCCGGGAACTGGTACGAGCAGGCCGAGCCGAACCCGATCGCCGAGACGGTTGTCCGACGCGTACAGTCCGAACACCCTCGAGTGCTGGTGACCGCCGGGACGTTACAACCGAATCCCATGACCACTCGAACGAGATCCCGACCGGTGAGACCCACGCGCCGAAGGTGTGGGTGGAGTGACGCCGTGATTCGCGTAACGAGCCCGCTCTTCTTGTAGACGGCCATGAAGACCGCGAAGATGAGAATCGTCGGGCCAGCCCAGACGAACAGGAACGGCCCCATCGAGAGCAGGCCGTAGTCCCCACCCAACACTGCAGCGAGCGGCCCTGGAAGATCGTTGGCCCACTGGACTGCGGGTTCCAAGAGGAAACTCACTCGGGGAGAGAGTTCGGCAGCCACAGCGTTTGCGAAGTGGACTGCGACCGCGGCTGGCAACAGGAGCAAGACGATACTGACGAACGGGCCGAGAAGCGGATGTTCGATAATCGTTTCCGGCGGGTCGAGATGAATCCCTGTCTGTCGGTGAACCCGTCCCGGGAACTCGTCGGCGTCGCGGAGCGCGTTGACGAGCTGCTTGTGGTCGGTTCCGTCGATTGCAGTGCCGCCGCCGTCGGTTGCGACGCGGAAGACATTTCGCGCGTCCACTGGAGTGAGCGGAACTCCGAGATCGTCGGCGAGCGCGTTTAGTTCAGTGCGTGCTTCGGTCGGGTTCTCCACTTTGTCCCAGAACGTCACTGCGATGGCGCCGACCTTTCCCTGCACCAGCGGCAGCAGGTCTTCGAGATCGTCGTCGATGTTCGTCGCACGAACGACGAGTAACACGGTCTCGGTCTCTTCGACGGCGCTGATCGCCGTCCGAGTGGTCTCGGTGTCTGTCCCGAGCAGGATGCCTGGTGTGTCGACGAAGACGAACTCGTCAGACTCGTATCGCTCGACATCGACGGTCGTTCCGCGGAAGTTCCCGGTCGTCGGCGTCGCCCCGGAAAGGCCAGCGACGAGTTCCGACTTCCCGACACTCTCCTTGCCGACGACCACGACGGTTTCCCTCCCATTGTTCTCGGTCGATGGGACGTTGTCAGTGACGCTCCGTGCGTCAGTCATATTTTTTGAACCCCATCTTCGGAGCCAGTTCCCGGAACGATTGCCGGCAGAGCCAGATGTCGTACTTGCCGACGAGACCCTGTTCGCGTCCCGTCATCCGGCAGACGTGTCGGTCGTCGTCTCTCGAATCGTTCGACTGCTCGGTTCCACTGTCTTTCTGGGGAGTCTCTCGTGTCATGATTAGCAGTCGCATATGTCGGGTTCGCAGCAGGACAAGTCCTCGAGGAACATACTCTTCTCACGGTACTCGTCGAGGGGAGTTCGGTCGACATCGAGTCTGGTGGCGATTTCATCGGCGACGACGGCGAAGCGCTGTCTGAACTTGTAGATGAAGCAGAACTGCTGGCCGTTGTGCGCGACCTGTGGACCGGCGAGAAACAGGCCGGGACTGATGGTCGACTCGTCTTGGTCGGTCAGCCGGGGCTGGCCATTCTCGAACTCGAAGTGCTCGTCGACGAGGCCGAGTCCACCTTCGAATCCAGTCGCGAGCACTGGTCGATTCCGTGTCGTAAACGACGCGCCGTCGGTCCCGATTACGTCGAACGTCCCCTCCTCGACGTCGACGCGCTCGACTCGAATTCCGTCTTCGAGGGCGATCGGTGCGTCGTGTTCAAGTGCCTCCCGCAGTCGCTGGCTCGTGTATGGGGAGAGGACTTCGCTCGGGTCCGGTCCTCGGAACTGCCACGGCCCTTCCTCGTCGACGACGAGCACTTCGTGACCCAGGTCAGCGAGTGCGAGTGCCGCGTCGATACCACTCTCGTACCCGCCGACGACGACGATGGGGTCCTCGATACACTCGTCGGTGAACGCACTCCAGGACTCGACTCGGGAGTTGTGGACGCAGTGATTCGCGCCGGGGAACGGATCGTCGTTCGGTTGCCCGAACTGCCCGGCTGCCCAGATGACGAATCGACTCTGGATGACGCCAGTAGACGTGTGGAGTATGAATCCGTCGTCGTGTCGTTGTACCGACTCCACGTCTACACCGTTCGGACGGGTAAGTCGTGAAACTCGACGACTCCTTGGAGATATTCGGCGTACTCTCCGCCGGTCGGGTGTTCACGGTCGAGCGCAAATGCGGGCGAGGTGTCAGTGGTGACGGCGTTGAGGTCGCGGCAGCCGAAGCTGTTGCTGGGAAACGATGGCGTGATGAGGCGCATCTCTTCTGGCCACTGTTGGAACGACGCCCCGACTTCGCCTCGCTCGAGGATGGCGTAGGAGTCGAGACCCAGATCCGCGAGGACGGCCCCAACACCGACGCCTGCGGCACCTGCCCCGACAATCGCTACGTCGAGCGCCTCGTGTTTACGGGCTTCTTCGGATGTCACTGTTAACAATATAGGGTAGTGAATAGCCAATTATAAATAATATACGCTCTAGTCTTAATAACAGATGAGTCGAGAGACGATTCCCGTCACCGTGCTGAGCGGCAACCTCGGCGCGGGCAAGACAACCGTGCTGAACAACCTCCTGAACACGCGAACGGACCTGGACATCGCGGTCCTCGTCAACGACATGGGCGAGGTGAACGTCGACGCCGAGCGCGTCGCCGAACACTCGGACATCTCGGAGGACGACGAGGACCTGATCGAACTGTCGAACGGCTGCATCTGCTGTGAGCTGCGCGGCGACCTGCTGGACGCGCTCGCGAAGCTCGCACAAGCCCGCGAGTTCGATTACCTGGTCATCGAATCGACTGGCGTCGCTGAACCGTTGCCCGTCGCCCAGACGCTCACCATGGGATTCGACCAGGGAGACCTCGACCCCACGGAGTTCTACGAGGAGACCGGCATCGAGGTGATGGACTACTACGAACTCGACACGACCGTCACTGTAGTCGATGCCCACCAGTTCTGGACGACGTTCGATTCGAAGGAATCGCTGATGGACGGCGACACCGAGAAGGACCTTGGAAGCCTCTTGGTCGAACAGATCGAGTTCTGTGACGTCCTCCTGTTGAACAAGTGCGACCTCGTCGACGAGGATACGCTCGACGAGATCGAAGAGATGATCCAGGTGCTGCAACCGCGCGCGGAGATCATCCGAACCGAACACGGCGCCGTCGATCCGGAGGCAATCGTCGATACTGGTCGGTTCGACTTCGAAGAAGCGAGTCAGTCCGCTGGCTGGATGCAGGAACTGCAGGAACCACACGAGTCTGCCGAGGAGGAGCACGGCGTCACCTCGTTCGTTTTCGAGTCCCGCCGCCCGTTCCAGCCCAAACGATTCGCCGAGCTGCTGGACGAGTTTCCGACGAATGTGGTCCGGTCGAAGGGCCACTTCTGGCTCGCGGGGCGTGAGGATATGGCACTCGGGATAGATGCTGCTGGCCACTCTATCCGAATTGCACCCGCGGGCGGGTGGATTGCAGCCCTTCCGAGTGAAGAGCGTGAAGCCTACCTCGAGGCCAATCCCCAGCTAGAGGAGGCGTGGGACGAGGAGTGGGGTGATAGAGGAACCCGACTCGTCCTCATCGGCACGGACATGGACCACGATGCACTCAGAGCGAAACTCGATGCAGCGACGCTGACCGACGAAGAGATGGACGCCGACTGGGATACCTTCGAGGACCGATTCCCTGCGTTCGACCTCGAACCAGCGGACGAACAGACTGAAGCGACTGACGCTGAGAACGCGGAAGAAGTGGGGTTGGCCGATTGACCATGCCGAGCAAACGAACCGTATTCCAGCAGGTCGTCACGAAGTCCGCCTCCCACGAGACGCGCCGAAAGGCGGTCCGTGAACTGGGACAGTTGGGCGCCGCCGAACAACTCACCACGCTCACGGAGACGAACGGAATCGACGGTCCCCTCCGGCGGTTAGCAGTTTCGGAGCTCAAGAAACTCAGCGCGACGGAGGCACTCGAAACGATCTCCGAGAGCAGGACGGTTGATCCCGCCATCAGTGAGCAAGCACAGCTATGAGTTCTGAACCGAAGTCCCCCTCGACGGAGACACCGACCGAGGATCTACAACGCCACGTGGACCGGCAGCGAATCGGGTTCGTGGGACCCGAAGGCGCTGGCAAGACCACCGTCGCCACGATGGTCACGGATCGACTCTCGAAACGAACCGACGTCGCAATCGTCGGGGAAGCCGCATCATTTTTCGAACAGCCATCGGCCTCACCTGCGAACGTCGGCCCGCTAGGCGTCCACTGGACAGTCGTCGATCACTCCCCGGGAACGGATTCTCTCGAAACTGCCGGTGACGCACTCGATACTGTCTTCGTCGTCGTGACGCCCGCGATGCTGGACCGTGTGGCTGCCTACCAGCGCGTGATAGACCAGTTCGACTCCGACGTGTTTCTCATCGTCAATCGCTTCGAGGAGCGCTACCGTGACAGACTCAGAGCTCTCAACGGACCCGAACTCGCGGAATACTTCTACGAAGACGACACCGTCGCAACGGCGATATCTGATGAAACGGTTCCAAAGTTAGAAGAGTGGACGACTGAGGCGATACTGTTGGAGTCGCTCCAGCCCGAACGGCTTGACACTGCCGAAGCGATGGCGGCCCTCGACCGTGGTCACCAATCGATTGTCAATGTCGAGGTTGAGAGTGACGCATCGGCTCTGGCAGTGGCTCGATCGTTCCGCGAAAAGGGCTACGCTGCAGACTTCTTCCGGTGTAACTGCCGCTGTCACGACGGACACGTCCTCGCCCGTGCACGACCACCCAGGACCTGACTCCGTTCGCCTATATCCTCTCCTCGATTTCTTTTCCTACTACGTCGTCTGTCCAACAAACAGTCGAATCAACGGTCGAGGCCCACTCTCGATCAGACTATGCGAGTGTATTAACTTTATAGAGTTTATTAATAACTCTTATTACTATTCGGTCTAGAATTGCTAAATACGATGCAACAGACACTTTCACGACGCCAGTTACTCGGTGGCCTTTCAGTTGGCGCGACGGCTACTGCTGCCGGCTGTCAGTCGGTGTTCGCCGGCGATGGAGCCGACGAAGAGTCGTTCACGGTCGCTTTGGCCCGAGATCCGACGGAGGAGAAGTGGGATGCCTACGGCGGGGTAACCCCGTACTACACGTATGTGTATGAGCCACTCGTGGACACGACGGACGAGATGGAGACCGCACCGTTGCTGGCCACCGAGTGGGAGGCCGTCGACGAGACGACCTGGGAGTTTTCGCTTCGGGAGAGCGTTACGTTTCACAACGGTGACGTCCTAACCGCCGAGGCCGTCGTCCGCTCGTTCGACCGGGTGTTCGAACAGTTCTCGTGGGTCCCGGGTTGGATCGGGGTCGAACCGGACGGCGTCACAGCGGTAGACGACACTACCGTTCAGTTCCAAACGACGGAGCCGTTCCCCGCGTTCCCGGGGACGATCTCTCACCACTACTTCGGTATCCAACACCCCGAGGCGTCCGAGTCACCGGTCGGAACAGGTCCCTTCCGAGTCGCGAACGTCGAGGAGGAACAGTCGATCACACTCACTTCGTACGAGAACTACCGAGACGGAAGGGCGAACCCCTCGGAGCTCACCTTCGAGTGGGTCAAAGACCCCAATACGCGCGTTCTGTCGCTACAGGACGAATCGATCGACGTCGCGCAGAAAGTCCCGAAGAGTCAGGCTGCAACCGTCGGGGATGCGACTGGGACAGCGATCGAAACCAATCTAACCCCCAGTGCGGGGCTCGTCGCTGTCAACCTCTACGAGTCACCGACCGACGACGAACGGTTGCGCAAAGCCCTCAACTGGGCCGTCGATCAGGAGCAGATCGTCGAGAACGTCCTGAACGGGATCGGTGAGCCGGCGCGAGGCCCGTTTTCGTCGATCATCCCGTGGGCTATCCACGACGAGCTTCCGACGTATGGCCCGGACAGGGACCGGGCACAGGAGCTGGTCGAGGAATCCCAATACGGGGGTGAACCGCTGTCGATCCTCGTCAACAGCGAGAACACCGACGACGCCACGATCGCACAGGTGCTCTCAGGCTGGTTCGAGGAGATCGGTGTCACGAGCGAGATCCGACAGGTCGACCCCGCGTCGTTCTACGACACGTTCACGTCAGGCGAGGCGAACCTGACGCTCGTCAGCTTCGGGTCGAACAGTGCTGCCTGTGATTACCTTGTCAGGGCGATGTTCCACTCGGAGGGGAGTGACAATCGGAAGCTCCACGAACAGAACGGGACTGGCGTCTACAACCCCGGCGCCGAAGTCGACCGCCTCATCGAAGAAGGGTACCGGGCCGAGACGACTGCAGCGAAGCGCGAGCACTACGGCGACGTTCAGCAACGGGTCGTCGATACCGGCGCGGTCGTCCCCCTGTACTACAACGAGTCCGTCTTCGGTCGACAGGCCGATGTTTCCGGCATCGACTGGCATCCGGTCGACAACATGATCGAATGGTCCGATATTTCCCGTAGTGACTGATATGAACGCCAACGAGAACGGGAGTAATTCGGTTTCTCGTCCGACGGAGGCCCGTTACCATCTGGAGGAGGTCACTGACGAGCGATGAATGGGCGGGATCTGTTCAAGCGGCTCCTCACGATGGGGGTCGTCCTGTTCGGCGTTTCAATCCTGACCTACGGGATGATCTTCGTTACTCCCGGGGATCCGGCTCGAACGATCCTCGCACAACAAATGGGCGGACAGAGCCCATCTCAAGAAGCGGTCGAACAGTTCCGTGCAGCTGAAGGACTCAACGACCCGTTCCCGGTCCAGTACGCCCGCTGGATGGGCGAAGTACTGCGAGGTGACCTCGGCCAGTCGTATTACAGCGATCAGGCGGTCTCTGCGATGATCACACAGCGGATCCCCAACACACTCGTCCTTGCCGGCGCGTCGATGCTCGTCGCCATAGCCATCGCGATTCCGGCTGGAATCGCGAGTGCGGTCGACCCGGGCAGCCGAAACGACTACGCCGCACAGATGGGTGCGCTCGTCGGCGTCTCGATGCCGAACTTTTGGCTGGGCTATTTGCTCATCATCGTCTGTTCGCTCTGGCTCGACCTCTTCCCCGTCGCCGGCACCGGTGGCCTCGAATATCTCGTTCTCCCGGCGCTGACGCTGGGGTCCGGGATGGCCGCGGTTATCGCCCGGCTGGTTCGAACGGCGATGCTCGACGTGCTCGACGAAGCGTACGTCCAAACAGCTCGATCGAAAGGATTGCGCGAGCGGATCGTGGTCTACAAGCACGCGCTCCGGAACGCGCTCGTCCCCGTCGTGACCATCGTCGGTCTCCAGTTGAGTTACGTCCTCAACGGCGCAGTCGTCGTCGAGGTCGTGTTTCAGCGTCCGGGACTCGGGACGCTACTGGTCGATGCCATCTTCGCACGCGATTATCCGGTCGTGCAGGGTGTGACGTTACTAATCGGTGTCATCTTCGTGCTGACGAACTTCGCGGTCGACCTGACGTACAGCCGGCTCGATCCCCGGATCGATCTCGGGGGTGAATTGACGTGAGCGAGCAGCCAGCCGGTGCGGCAACACAGACGGAGATCGACCGACGGAGAGAGTGGCTAGAAGTAATTCCATCGGATCGCCTCGCACGGGTCGGTCTGGGTATCGTGCTTGGACTGCTCACACTCGCGATATTCGGCCCGATGGTATCGCCGTACGACCCGGTCACGCAGGACCTGTCCAACCGGCTCGAATCGCCGTCGCTCTCCCATCCGCTCGGCACCGACCAGCTCGGGCGCGACGTCCTCACGCGACTCCTCCACGGTGCGAGGCTGTCGCTCGGTATCGCTGTGGCCGTGACGAGCGTGCGACTCGTCGTCGGTACGGCAGTGGGTCTGGTCGCGGGATACGCCGGCGGATGGGTCGACGAGGCGCTGATGCGACTCGTCGACACGCTGTTGGCGTTTCCCGGAATCGTGCTCGCGCTCGTCATCGCCGGGATTCTCGGTCCGAGCCTCGTGAACGTGATGCTCGCACTAGCGGTCGTCGGCTGGGCGTCGTACGCCAGACTGGTCCGAAGCAAAGTCCTCTCGCTCCGGGAACGCGAGTTCGTGACCGCCGCCAGGCTGCTCGGCAGATCCAGAACGCACGTCGTCACCCGTCACCTGATTCCGAACGTCATCGCACCTGTCGTCGTTCTCGCGACACTCGATATCGGTGGCGTGATTCTCGGGACGGCGGGACTGTCCTTCCTCGGCCTGGGTGCGCAACCGCCCACGCCAGAGTGGGGAACGATGCTTGCGTCGGGCCGAAACTACCTCCAGCAGGCGTGGTGGCTGGTCAACGCCCCCGGAATCTGTATCATGCTCTCTGTGCTCGGGTTCAACCTTCTCGGAGACAGTCTCAGAGACAGGCTCTCGCCGAGCGACTCGGCACAGATGGAGGCAATATGAGAGACCCACTGCTCCGCGTCGAGGACCTGCACACCCGTTTCGAGACCGACCGAGGGTGCGTCCACGCGGTAGACGGAGTGTCGTTGACCGTCGACCGAGGCGAAGTCGTCGGCGTCCTCGGCGAGAGCGGTAGCGGCAAGTCCATCACCGCCCGGTCGATCTGTCGGCTTGAAGACCCGGGGCGAATCGTCGACGGGACGATCTCGTTCGATGGGGCCGAACTGACGACTGCCGATCAGTCGACCGTTCGCCGGATTCGCGGCAACGACGTCTCGATGGTCTTTCAGGACCCGACGGAGACGCTGAATCCGGTGTTCCCGGTCGGCGAACAGATCACCGAGGCGGTCCGGATACACGAGACCGAGGACCGGCAGGGCCTGCTGGATTTCCTCGGTGTGCCCCCGTTCCGGGACCGCACGGCCTGGGAGAGCGCGCGCGAGCGAGCCGTCGAGTTGATGGACCGGATGGACATCCCGAACCCGGAATCGCGGTCGTCGGCGTACCCCCACGAGTTCTCGGGCGGACTCCGTCAGCGCGGGGTTCTCGCAGTCGCGCTCGCGAGCGAGCCCGAACTGCTGATCGCCGACGAACCGACGACGGCGCTTGACACGACGACGCAGGCTGATATTCTCGGGCGGCTGCGGTCGCTAAGCAGCGACCGGGACATCGGCATCCTCCTCATCTCTCACGACCTCGGCGTGATCGCGCAGACCTGCGACCGCGTCGTGGTAATGTACGGTGGTCGGGTCATGGAGGCTGGTCCAGTCGAGCAGATACTGACCACACCGGAACACCCGTACACCAGAGCGCTACTCGAGTGTTCGGTCCGGAACACCGGTCGGGACGAGCGAGTTCGATCACTTGACGGCCAGCCACCCGACTCCATCGGGGGCCACGAGGGGTGCCCGTTCGCCGACCGCTGCCGACACGTGACCACGACGTGCCGCCAGGGATCGATTCCGATGACAGAACGGGACGCGGACCATCGGCTGGCCTGCCCGGAAGCGCCCCGCTTCGACGCGCACGTATCGTCTCGGAGGGGAGAGGCACCGATGGTCGATGGAGGACGACAACATGACACGGAGTGACCGAACCGCGGACGAATCTCTCCCAATGATCGAGTTACGGAACGTCTCGAAGGCGTTCTCGGGAGAAGACTCGCTCCTCGATCGACTATGGGGCGGCGACGAACCGCAACGAGCGGTCTGTAACGTGTCACTGGCCGTCCACAGCGGAGAGACCGTCGGACTCGTCGGTGAAAGCGGGTGTGGGAAGTCCACGCTCGCGAAGATACTTACCGGTCAGCTCGCGCCGGACCGGGGACGGGTTCGTCTGAACGGGACTCCCGTCGGCGGGATCTCGGAGCGGTCCACGGACCAGCGTCGACGAACAGGCGTCGTGTTTCAGCACGCACGTGGAAGTTTCGACCCGCGGTGGACGGTCGGCCGGTCGCTCTCCGAGGCCCGGACAGACGCCGAAACGGAGTCCGCAGTGGCAACCGGAATCGACGACGCCGACGAACTGTTACGGAGCGTCGGTCTGGACCCCCAGATAGCTGACCGGTATCCGCGCGCGCTGTCGGGCGGACAGATTCAGCGCGTCGCCCTTGCCCGAGCCCTGGCCCACGACCCGGAGATGATCGTCCTCGACGAGCCGGTTTCCGGTCTCGACGTGGCCACGCAAGCGACGGTACTGAATCTGCTAGCGGACGTACAGGACAGGTTCGATATCGGATACTTGTTCGTCTCCCACGACCTCGCCGTCGTCCGATACCTCGCCGACAGGGTCGCGGTCATGTACGCCGGAGAGATAGTCGAAGCGGCCCCCGTGAACGACCTGTTCCAGCACCCGAACCATCCGTACACCGAAGCGTTGGTCCGCGCGATCCCTAGTGACGACCCCCGAGACGCGCCGCCGACGCCGCTCGACGGCGACCCCCCCGACCCGGCGGACCGACCGACTGGGTGTCCATTCCATCCGCGCTGTCCGGCCGCAACGACGGAATGTAACAAAAACCACCCCGACTTCGAGACGGTCGAGCGGACGCGCGTCCGCTGTCTCCACGCTCCCGAAGCGACAGGCAAGAGCGGCGACGACCAGTCTCGGAAGCGGGACAGAAGTGCCGGAGTAACCGAAAACGATGACTGAGAATCACGATGTAGCGATAGTCGGTGGCGGTCCGGCAGGCTGTGCGGCCGGTGTGTTCTGTAGCCGTGCTGGACTCGACACCGTTGTCGTATCGAACGGTCGTTCGACACTCCAGAAGTGCGCATTCGTCGAGAACTACCTCGGCTTCCCGGCCGGAATCGAGCCCCAGTCGTTGCTGGACCTCCTCGAGAGACACGCTCGCGAGGCGGGTTGTACGATGGTCGAGGAATCGGTAGCATCCGTAGCAGTCGACGAGAACGCCTTCGTTCTCACGCTCGACCAGGAGTCGATTACTGCCGATCGACTCCTCGCGGCTTCCTGGTCCGATAGCGACTATCTCGAAGCACTGGGCGTCGAAACGGTACCCGAATCCGGTTGTGGGTCGGTTTCGGTAGTTCCGACCGACGACCGGGGAGAGACCACCGTCGACGGCGTGTACGCCGCTGGCCGGATCACCGACACCCACCATCAGGCAATCGTCAACGCAGGCGACGGTGCTCGCGTTGCACTCGAGATCGTTAAACAAGCCAACCCCGAGTTCTACAACGATTGGGTTGCACCCGAAGGCTACTACGAACGATACGATCGGGAGGTGCCGGTCGGCGTCGAAGAGATCGAGCATCGCGAACGAAGACAGCGAGCTGACCACGCAAACGAATATATGCGAACGTTCTTCGAGTCGGATTAAACACCACAAACAGACCGTTCACACGGTCCTCAACGGCGTATCGCGTCGAACCCGCTGGCGGGTCGTTAGTTATCCTGGTGAGCAAATTAATACTGTGTAGCAACTCTATCGACCCCTTTTTTAATAACTCTTTTAGTGCCTTAGCCTCTGAGTTGTTAATGTAATGTCGTACACCTGCTCCAGCTGCGATGCACAGTTCCAGAGCGCTGCTGGCGTGACCCAGCATGTCGCGCTTCACCACAACACGTGTGCCGAGTGCGACGAGAAGTTCGACGACACCGATTCGCTGCGTAACCACATCCACGAGAACCACTGAGTAATCACTACGCCACGGAACGGTCTGTCTCAGTCACGATACTGATTTTTCGCCGGAAGACGAAGCCACGAACGTGCCCGAAGATACGTTCAGCTACGAGTCGATTGGGGTGATTCGGACGCCATTCGAATCACCAGAAGGGATGCCGATTCAACCAATTGGAGGGGATTCAGTCACAGGAACTGTCGAGATTGAGGCGTCGTATGCGGATGGATTAGCTGATCTTGCCGAGTTCTCGCACTGTATTCTGTTGTACCATTTTCACGCATCTGGCGATGACGCACCCCTACGAGTGGAACCGTTTCTCGATGACGAACGACGAGGAGTCTTCTCGACACGGGCGCCACAACGTCCGAATTCGATCGGCCTCTCCGTTGTGGCAATCGAGTCCGTCACAGAACAGGAACTGACCGTGAGCGGTATCGACGTCGTCGACGGGACGCCATTGCTGGATCTCAAACCGTTCGTTCCCGAGTTCGATATCCCGTCCGAGGTGCAGACGGGCTGGCTCGATGCGTCGGAATCGACGATCCGATCAGAACAGGCCGACAAGCGGTTTCTCTGAGGCGGCCGGCCGCTACTCGTGGATAACTTTGAACGGACATTTGGTCCCAGAAGTGACTCGTTAAGGCCAGTCATCGCCAGTTGAGGACGCGGTCTCAAGCTGCCACTCCGCAGCCGTTGCAGTATCCGTCACCGATTGATACGACCAGTGAGGAACCCGCTCTACGATCTCGCTGGTCTCGACCGTCCCGACGAACACGTACCGTTCCGTCTCGAAGTGATTTCGAAGACTCGAGAGTGCCTCTTCGATCGAACGCGGACCCGATAAGAAGTCCTGCTGGTATCCCGCCTCTCGGACTCGCCGACGTTCGACGAAGGACGACTCCGAGGAGACGATCCCGATGTAGCTGGTCCACGTTGCGGCGTCTTCGAATGCTCGTTTCGGTCGTGCGAGCTTCTCGAGTGCCTGTAACGAGAAGGCGAGCGTGAGGTCGTTCGAAGGCATCTTAGGACCTTCCTCTGGGGGCCGACAGTGCTCCCTGTGAACCGGCCCCGGCTCCTGATGCGAGGAGCCGTTCTGCTACTCGACGAGCACCGACGACATTCCGGGCGAAAGGACCGACGCTGGGTTCTGCGAGCGCTCCCGAAACGTACACCGCAGAACGGCTGCCATCGGTCCCTCGCCACGCGAGCGTCCGGTCGTCAAGGACCGGAAAGCTGTTCGCCCCGCGCTCGAGTGACAACGACTCGGCGACGGATCCGACTAGTGGGTGCTCTGGGACCGGATCGAGTCCGGTCGCGAGGACAACCTGTGCATTCGTTGCGGTCTTGCCGTCGTCGAACCGCACTAGTAATCCCTCGTCTGTCGCGTATGCAGACGCGATCTCGCCGCGTCGGATTTCGAGGTCGTCACAGTCACGGGCCTCATCCAGTCGACGCTCGACGTACGGGGGGATTGTCGCGTCGTTGCGGGCGGCCCGAATCTGGTCAAGACGGGCCTTCGACCCCGGCGGGAGCATGTGGATCTCCTGTTCGATGTGTCGCCAGTTGATCCAGTACGGGTCGGCTTCGGTCAGTTCGATATCGAGGTCGTGACGCGAAAGGAGTGTCACGTCTGTGTGTTCCGAGAGGAAGCAGGCAAGTTGCCCAGCGGTGATACCGCCCCCAACGACGAACGTCGGCCCCGAAAATTCCGCTGCTGTCGTCGGCTCGAACTCGTCGTCCCAGACGTGAACGAGCGGGGCATCATCGGGGAGTGACGTCCCCCACGTGGGGAGCGTTCGCGAGCCACCGAGTCCGATGGCTAACACGACGTGGCGAGCGTCGAGCGACCCAGCATCCGTCTGTACTTCGAGTCGGTCACCTGCACCAGTCCTGGTAACTCCCGTCGCCCTCGACTGGAGGTGACACTCGTCGATACCACGCCGGTCAATGACGTCTCGAGCGTGATCGAGAAAAAGTTCCAGCGTCGGTCGATTCGGATAGTTTTCCGTCGAGACGAGTTCGTCCTCCCGACCCGCTCCCTCCGCGAACGATTCCAGCGAGAACGGCTCTGTGCCGATGTGGTGGACGAACGTCGACCGGAGCGTTCGCATTCCGCACTGACGAGCCTTCGTCTCGAACGACGCGAGTAACTGCTCGCGAGGTTCGACGAGACGGAGGTCCTGGTGACTGTACTCTCCCTCGGCGAGGAGATAGTTCGCCAGGCAGGTTCCGTGAATACCACCACCGATGATCACGTACTCGTAGGACTGTGGCCCGCTCATCGTGTGATCGGTGTCCAGTCCGTCGACGGTCACTCTCGCTCGCCTCCGTCGGCTTCGAGTCCTTCTCGGGTCTGTCCGGGCCGTTGGCTTCGGAGCCGTTGAACGGTTGGGAGACGATGCGCTAGTCCCTGGAAGCCGAGGGCGACGGCGTACACAGCAATCGCCGCGACGACGATCGAGCCACCGGCCGCAATTCCATAGACGTACGATAGTGTCACACCGGCTATCGCCGCGAACTCGGCAGCAAGGACCGCCAACAAGATAGACTGCTTGAAACTCCCGGCGACCTGCGCCGCGGCGGCGACCGGAACGACGAGCATCGCGGCGACGAGGATGACGCCCATGATCTGCATCGCGCTGACGACGACCAGTGCCGTGAGCACGACCATGAGGCGTTTGTACAGGCGAACGTTCAGCCGAGCCGCGCGGGCGGCCGTCGCGTCGAACGTGACGTACAAGAGTGGCCGATACGCCAGCGTGACGAGACTGCCGACGAGGACGCTCATCAACACGAGGATTCCGACGTTCTCCGTCGAGACGGTCGCCAGACTGCCGAAGAGGTAGGCGTCGATGCCGACCGCGATGCCGCCGTCAGTTGCAGTAATGAGGATGCTGCCGACGGCGAACCCACCCGTCAGGACGATCGCCAGCGAGGTGTCGCTGTACGCCCCGGCGTGTTCGACGAGTAACTCCACGAGTAGCGCCGTGACGACTGCGACCACGAACGCGGTGAGCAGCGGGGACAGCGTGAGCGAGAGGGCCGAATTGAGGAACAACCCGACGGCGACGCCAGCGAAGGCAGTGTGTGCGAGAGTGTCGCCGATCATCGCCATCTCTCGATGGACGAGGAACGTCCCGACGATCGGCCCGATGACAGCGATGCAAACGGCCGCAAGGTAGGCTCGCTGCATGTAGGGATACCCAAGCATCGGTGTGCCGAGCAGGTCGGCCAACACGTCCATTCCGGCACCGAAGATGTGGTCGAGGAACCACTCGACGCCGTCGATGAGTATGCCACCGATCCATAGGACAGCGGTCGCTTCGTCGAACGGCACGCCTGCGTCAAGAGGGGAGGATTGCATCATGGTCAGTGGTCGTGATGGAGGACGTGCTGATCGGTCCCGTACGCTTGCGCGAGGGCGTCCGTTTCGACGAACGTACTCGGGTCACCGTCGAAGTACAGTTCGCGGTTGAGACACGCGATATCCGTCGCGTAGGTGGTGACGACGCCGATGTCGTGTTCGATGAGGATGACGGTCCGCCCGGTCGCATTCAGGTCGTGCAGGAGGCTGTAGAACTCCTCTCTGGATTCGGCATCCACGCCGACCGTCGGTTCGTCGAGTGCGAGCAGGTCGGCCTCCGAGGCGAGCGCACGGGCGATGAAGACCCGTTGTCGTTGGCCACCGGACAATCGGCCGACCCGCCGAGACGCAAGATCTGTGATTCCGACCTGTTCCAGCGCCTCCTCGACCGCTCGCCGATCCGCTGTCGAGAATCGGCCGAAGAGCCGCCGCGGGTACCGCCCCATCTCGACAACTTCTCGAACCGTGACCGGCATATCGCGCGCCGCCTTCGTCGCGTCCTGTGCGACGTATCCGATTCGCTCACCGGCGTCGAACTCGTGGGCGGGTTCGCCGAACAGGGAAACCGTCCCACTGTCGGGCCGTCGGAGACCGAGCATCAGGTCGAGCAGCGTGCTCTTGCCGCTGCCGTTCGGCCCGACCAGTCCGAGGAAGGATCCAGGTTCGACGTCGATCGACACCGACTCGAGAACCGGAATCTCTCCGTAGCCGAACGTGACGTCGTCGACGCTGATGAGTGGGTCCCCCGACCGTTCCCTCTCCGTCGTTGCTGTCGTCATCGGTAGTCGTCGAGGTCGACGAACGAGTTTCCGTACGCCGTAATCCAGGTCGTCGTCCGATACGGAACAGCCACGTCCGGCGGATAGATCGTACAGACAGGTCTCTCCGCTGGGCCGACGACCAGTGCCATCAATCCCGAACGAGGGCTCTCGGACGGACCGGGCTCGGCGTTCCCGTCCCACTCCGGTTCCGTGTCGCCAGACGTGGTGTCGCTCATTCTGCGTCGAGGGCCTGCTTCAGCGTCTCGAGATTGATATTTTCCATAATCTCGACGTAGCCCCAGTCCTCGTCGGCCCACTCCTGGGTCTGCCCGGGGATCGGTGTCAGCGGCAGGACTTCGGTGGCGTCGGTTTCTTCGACGAGCTGGTTCGCCGCGGTCTGGGATTCGAGCGGATCCGCACAGACGTACTGGAGGTCGTGCTCGGCAATGATCTCCTGGGCCCGCTCGATGTCCTTCGGCGTCGGCTGATCGTCCGGTGACAGTCCCGTCAGCGTCTGTACTTCGAAGCCGTAGCGCTGGCCGAGATACTGGAAGGCGTTGTGACCAGCGACGAACACGACATCTTTCGAGGCGCCCTCCAGCGCGGACTGGAACGACTCGTCGAGTTCGTCCAGACGATTACGGTACGAATCGGCGTTCTCGGCGTAGGCACTGGCATTGTCGCTGTCGACGTCGACGAACCCGCTCCGGATGTTGTCGACCGCCTGCTTCGCTCGCTCCGGGTCTAACCAGAAGTGCGGGTCCGTGCCGCTGGAGTGGTTGTGGCCGTGTCCCTCCTCGCCTTCGTGTTCGCTTTCTCCCTCGTGCTCGTCTTCGTGTTCCTCTCCACTCTCGTGGTCGTGTTCACCTTCGTGCTCGCCATCGCCCTCGTGTCCGTGTTCGCCGGCAGTCTCGGTCACTTCGGGTTCGATGGCCGACCCACTGCCGTTGGTGAGCGTCGCGTCGAACTCCGCGGGAGCGTGCTGGGCGAAGAGGACGTAGTGGCCCTCCGTTTCGATGTCGAGGGAGAACGTCGTCTCGCCGGAATCCGCGAACTGGAGGTGGTATAGTGACTCACTGGACGGCGTGAGTGGCTCTCCGCCTTCTACCGGTGTGTGCGTGTCGTGGTCGCCGTAGAGGGTGGTTGCGGTCTCCTCGACGTGGTGAATGCCGTGGTCGCCGCCCTCTTCGGTTGCGATAACGGCTAGCTGCATCTTCGGATCAGGGCCCTCGTGGAACGTGTACGTGTAGGTGCCAGCTTCGAGGTGGTAGAGACCAGCCCACTCCCACGGGGCCGATTCACCGTGGTGCTCCTCGTGGTCTCCCTCTTCGTGTTCGTCGTGGCCGTGTTCTCCTTCGCCGTCGTGGCCTTCCTCGTGGTCTTCTTCGTGACCGTGGTCGTGACCGCCTTCGATGAGGTCGATTCCGGCACCGGCAGCGACGATGTCGACATCGGCGTCGTCGTCACGGAGACTCGTCACGAGGTCGTCAGCCCACGGCTGGAATCCCTCCATCCCGTAGAGGAAGAGATCCGATTCGAGGATCGTTCCCTGTATTTTGGAGCCAGGCTCCCACCCGTGGCCGTGTTGGCCGATCGGGACGAGCGTCTCTGCGGTCGCAGTGTCGCCTGCAACCTGGCTGGCCAAGTCCCCAAATACGAAGAACGAAGACTGGGCTTCCGGCCCACCTCCACCTGAATCATTGGAGCTGGCGTCGTTCGAGAGACAGCCAGCGAGTGAGCCGATGGTGGTGAATCCGATTCCAGTTGCGACGAGTCGTCGTCGGGTGTATCGAGGCATCTGTTATTAACACTGGTAGACTAGATAATAAGGGCTATGATTTTATATAGTGTATTTAATAATCTCTACCTAGGTGAGAGGGGGAATTACTAACCGATGCCGAGATAACTAACGTGGGCTCTGGAATTGCTAATCGTTGCTACCTCAGATTCCGTATTACATAAGCCCGAGAAGCGTGCTAACAGGCATTTAGTAGCTGTGGCCCCCAGATACGGTTGCAATGTGTCACTGCTTCAGCGAATTGACCGAGATGAGTGACGAACAGCGAGCGGAGGTTCTCGAAGAACACTCGACAGAAGAACTCCGCGCGGAATACTCCACCGAAGAACTAGAAACCCTCGGCGTCATCGCCTGACGCCACCTCACGTTGGTCCTACCCGGACGACCGACAGCGTCCGCCCATCAGGACTCGGTCACATCCAGTTTCTCTGCGTACGCGAGCGTGTAGTAGTCTCGTTCAGTTACCTCACCGGGATCGTTCGTAACGAGGGCCTCTTCCGTATCCATGAAGAGTCGCCGTCCGAACGTCACCTCGTACCCTGCTTCAGTCATCTTTTCGTAGGTCGTCGGTGCGTCAGTCACTTTGAACAGGATCAACCGATTCGGACCGATCGGTGCTTCGCCGTCAGTCGCCTCGCGTAGCGTCAGTTCCGCGCCAGCGTCGATGTCGACCCCGAGGACCGAAGCGAACGCCGTCACACTGCTGACACCGGGAACGACTTCGATGTCGACGCTGGGATGCTGCTCGCGAAGCGTCCGGCGCAGGTGACCGAACGTCGAGTAGATACAGGGATCGCCGAGCGTGACGAACGCCGCGTCGGCCTCTCGCGCTTTCGGCGCGACTTCCGCGGCCGCCGTCTCCCACGCTGCCTGCAGTTCTTCGGGATCGGTCGTCATCGGGAACTCGAGGTCACTCAGTTTCGATTCGGAAACGTACTCGGCTGCGACGCGCCGTGACAGTCGTCCTGGTGAGTAGACGATCTCGACCGATTCGAGTCGTCGCTTGCCGCGAACCGTGAGCAGGTCGGTCGCACCCGGTCCCAGCCCGATTCCGTAGAGTGTCATCGTTTACGTGCCCTCCTCGTAGCTCTCGACGCCGTCCTGAACCACTTTCTCCGCGAGTACAGCACACGGGACGCGCATCGGCGTCAGCTCGATTCCCAAGAGATCGAGGGCGTCCTCACGGTCGAGGTCACGAACCTCCGAGAGCGTCATTCCCGGGAGCTCTTCGGCGAGCAGGCTCGCGCTCGCGATGCTAATCGCACAGCCCTCTCCAGTAAACGTGACCTCTTCGATCGTTTCACCGTCCTCGGCGAGTCTGAGGTCGAACGTGAGTTCGTCGCCACAGGAAGCGTTCTCGCCCGTGTGAGAGACGGTAGCTGGCGAGAGGCGCCCCCACCTTCGAGGATTGCGGTAGTGATCCAGGATTACCTCCTGATACATTTTGGAACCCTGCATCTACTCCACCTCGTGCCTGGTTGCAAGCCCGGCGAGATGCGGGGCTTCCTCGGCGATAATCTCCGCCGTAGCGAGCTCGACGGCATTCACACTTCCCGGTAGGACGAACACTGGTACGTCGCGGGCGATACCCGCTGTCGCACGAGTTGAAACGATGCGCGTTCGTACCTCCTCCCACGAGAGCCATCTGAACGCCTCGCCGAAGCCCGGCAGTTCGCGGTCGAAGAGCTCGCTCACCGCGTCCGGAGTGACGTCGTCGACGGTGACGCCCGTCCCGCCCGTGGTGACGACGACGTCGACGTCCGGCCGATCCAGGCACTCGCTCACTGTGGTCTTGATCCGGACGTAGTCGTCCGGAACCATCCGGCGTGACGTGACGACGTGACCCGCTTCGATGAGGATACTCGCAATGGCGTCACCACTGGGATCGGGTGGCGTCTTTTCGACGCCATCTCCGCGGGACGAGGACACGGTTACGATGGCCACGCCCAGCGGGTCGATACAGTCGTGACCGTCGGTATCCGTCGTCCGTCGGTCCTCTCCTGGAGGAAGTTCGCGGTCATTCTGGATCACGATAGGTCACCTACCACGAGGCGTTGTTCCATCGGGGGCTGCGACCACTCCATCGTGCCTGGGAACGGATTCTCGAACGCCTCCCAGTCATCTTCCATCCCTGTCTCCGAAACGAGGCAGTCGTCGAGCGTATCCACGATGCTGGGTTCGTCCATCCCAGCCCCGATGAAGACGAGTTTTACTTCGCGGTCACCCCACTGTTCGTCCCAGTGGAGGTCCGACCGCGATTCACGGTAGGACTCGCGCTGGAACTCGGGGAGTGTGACCGCCCACCGTCCGTTGACTTCGACATGGGTCTGTGTTCCCGCCTGGCTCAGGTCGAGGGCGTAGCGCTCGCGGCCAGCGACCCACAGGTGGCCCTTGGCTCTGACGACGGAATCGGGGAACGAGCGGAGCCGCTCGCTGAAGCGTTCGGGATGGAACGGCCGGTGGCGCTCGTAGACGAACGAGTCGACACCGAACTCCTCTGGTGGGTGAAGATGGTCGTGCGCTTCGTCGTGGCTGTGGTCGTGGTCGTCGCCATGCCCGTGGTCGTGACTGTGGTCGTCCGTTTGGCTCTCGTGGTGACCGTCTCGATCACCGTCTGTGCGGTCTCCGTGATCGGTCGAGAGTGCCTGTTTCCACCGGGCGGAGTTACTTGCTTCGTCTTGATCGAACCGACCCGTTCCGAGAACTCGTTCCGGGTCGACGGTGCTTTCGGTCGTTCGGACGACCTCTACTCCGGGATGGAATGTTCGGACGACGCGTTCGACCGCTTCGCGCTCTGTCTTGGAAACGAGATCGCACTTGTTGAGGACGAGTACGTCGCAGAACTCGACTTGCTCGGCGAGGAGGTCCGACAGCGGTCGGGCGTCATCGTCTGTCGACTTGAGTGGGCGGCTATCGACGAACGCCTGATGGAACTGTGCGGCGTCGACCACCGTGACGGTCGTATCGAGGTCGTACAGTGCCGACGCACGTGCGGGCGAGACGAACCGCTGGGCGATGGGTACGGGATCACTGATACCCGAGGCTTCGATGACCAGATAGTCGAACTCCTCGTCGAACGCGAGGCGTCTCAGTTCCTGATCGAGTTCGTTCTGCAGCCCACAGCAGATACAGCCGTTCGACAGCTCTGTGACACCGCCGTCTTCCATCGAGAGTTCGGACCCGTTCTCGATGAGGTCGGCGTCGACATTCACCTCGCCGACGTCGTTGACGAGAACGGCGATATCGTACTCCTCGCCGCCAACCGTGAGGAGGTGATTGAGCAGGGTCGTCTTTCCGGCGCCGAGTCCGCCACTGAGGATCGTGACTGGGGGTTGGTCGTCGACGGCCATCAGTCGTCAGCCAGTGCGAGTTCGCGCTGTTCGTCGGTGGTGAACGGATCCGGATACTCGTTCCAGTCCTCCGCCATCTCTGCGTCCGAGAGGACACAGTCTTCCAGTCGCTCGATTAGTGTCTCCTGATCGAATTCGCGGCCGATGAACACGAGTTCTGATCCGCGGTCGCCCCACTGGTCGTCCCAGTCCTCTTTGATGCCGGGGCGGGCGGCGAAGTAGCGCTCCTGTTGGGCCTTCGGGAGCGTGGCGATCCACGTCCCTTTCGGACCGGCCCGAACCGACTGGCCTGCTTTGTCGAGCCCCATCGCGATGTCTTCGCGACCGGCGGACCAGAAAAAGCCCTTCGCGCGAACGATACCGTCGGGAAGATCGGCAAAGAGACGAGCGATCCGCTCGGGATGGAACGGTCGGTCGGCGTCGAAGACGAACGAGGTGACACCGTGTTCATCGGCGGCTGACTCGTGGTGGTGTCCGTGCTGGAGTTCATGCTTCCATCCGGCGGACTGGCTTGCTTCCTCGAAGTCGAATCGACCCGTGTTCAGGATATCCTGGGGGTCGACGGCGCCGTGTTCGGTTCGGATGATCTCCGCTCGCGGCTGGAGCGTTTTCAGGATAGCCTCCATCTCCTCGAGTTCGTCGTCCGGGACGAGGTCACACTTGTTCAACAGGAGGACGTCGCAGAACTCGATCTGGTCCATGAGGGCTTCCTCGGGGACACGATTGCCCTGCGGCTCCATTTCCTCGTCAGTGAGCACCTGTCCGGAGTCGAAACCCTGCCAGAAGCTGTGTGCGTCGACGACACTGACCATCGTGTCGAGTTCGTAGACGCCTGTGGGGTCGAACTCCGCGTCCTCGAATCCCCGGGCGAACGTCTGGGCGACTGGAATCGGTTCGCTGATTCCAGACGATTCCACGAGGAGGTAGTCGAAGTCTCGCTCTTCGGCCAATCGCCCCACTTCGTCGAGCATGTCACCACGGAGACGGCAGCAGATACAACCGTTCGACAGCTCGATGATCTCCTCGTCGTTCTGTGTGAGTTCCGACTCGCGTTCGACGAGATCAGCGTCGACGTTCACTTCTCCCATGTCGTTGACGACGACGGCGGCGTTCAGTTCTTGCTCGCTACTGAGAATGTGGTTGAGGGTCGTCGTCTTGCCGGCACCGAGGCTTCCGCTGAGAATTGTCACCGGGATCGGGTCGTTGTTGAACGGCATACGCGAGTTATGAACCTACTCCACTAAAATACTAATTATTACGTTCTAGTCCGCCACTTCATAACAGGAACTAACAACTCAGAGTAGAATTTTAGTATATGAGCGTCGTTAGCATCTCGATGCCGGAAGCGTTACTCGAACGCATCGACGAGTTCGCCGACGTACACGGGTACAGTGGCCGGAGCGAGGTCGTACGCGAAGGCACACGCACACTGCTCGAAGAGTTTCAGGGGAGAAATATCGACGGGCAGAAGCACACGTGTACGGTATCGGTGGTCTTCGAATACTGTCAACCCGCGGTTCAACAACGTCTTACCGGAGTGCGTCACGAGTACGATGCTATCGTCTCCGCGACAACCCATGCACACGTCCAGGACCAGTACTGTATGGAACTGTTCGTCATAGAGGGAACCACGGAGGCACTATCCGGCTTCGTCAACACCGTTCGGGCAGTACCAGATGTCCGAGCGGTGGATTACTCGATTACCTCATTCGGTAGAGATCCCATTGATCAGCACATCGAGTCGTGAAGGCGTGTCGAGGTCAAAGCCGAACGTGAGGGGCCAACAGATGGACCCAGTGAATTGAGTATCGAGTCGAACTCGAATGGGACGAGAACGGCGCTGATGTAGAGAGTGGGAGCAGTCAGCTGGAAATCGTGTGAGAATCAGCCGTGAGTACAGCTCAGTGCTCCGCGAGGAGCATCAGTTTGACCCGACTCACCGCATCGAAATCGCGCAAGCGATAGGTGAGGTCCCGGACACGTGGTGCCGGTCCGCTGCAGAAGAGCGTCTCGAGACACCACTCTCCTTCATGGATATGATTCGTGGTCGTGATGACATCCTGAAACTGATGTTGTACGTCGTGAATCTCTTCGATAACCGCTTCGTGTTCGTAATCGAAAGCGATGATAACGACGACATCGCCCTCGATATCCTCCAGTCTGGTGTGTACCTCGATGTACTCCTGCATCGCTTCGCGGACGCCACGCGAACGTGAATCTAATCCCTCTGCCTGCCACGTCTCATCGAACTCGGAGAGGAGGTCGTCGGGGATGTTGAAGCTCGTGCGCATTAGGTGTTAATCTGAACTCCATACTTATGAGTTATTAGTAATTGAATCAGAGAGATTATCATGGTGGCCGACGGTGGGGTGAATCATTTTTCCGGTGTTCGAACACACCGTGCTGTACGATATGGCGGCGAAAAGGCAGTCTTCAGGGCGATACAGGCATATTGGTTCGTATTGTTTTCACTCGTCGAGTCGCAACAGCGAGTATCGTCGCCAGTATCGTCAGCACGACAGCACCCGCGGCTGCAATCTCGTGTGCTGGAGAGACGTGCTGGACGGTGCCGTTCACGATCGGTTCGACTGGCAACAGGGTGTGGTGCGGTGTTCCGATAATTGGGACGAAGTAGTCGACGAGGTCGTTGAAGCCGTACCAGACCACGGCTACGAGAATCGCTCGACTGGGAAAGTCACTGTAGCGATGGATGAGGAACGCTTGAACGACCATGCCCAGGTGCGAGATGAACAAGAAGGCGTACATTGCGTTCGACGCGAGTGCTTGTCCCAGTACTGGAACTACCTGTGGTGGTGGCGTGACCGTCGCGAGGAACGCTTCTGCGAACACTGTCAGGACGTACGGCGTCCAGAGGCCGAGCTTGATGCAACCGAAGAACGCCAGCATGTTCAGATACTCGTTCGACCGGCCAAGTTTGTAGAGAGCCAACGAGCAGGCGATGAACAACGTGGCTGTCGGGCTGTCCGGGACGACCGGCCAGGCGAGGACCGGTTCGAGTCGGAACTGCGGGATGTAGTACCAGAAACCGAATGCCGTTCCAACGAGGTTGATCGCGACGATCAACCACGCGTACTGCAACGCAACAGTTTCGATCTTCCGCGGAAGCGGCGCGAGATACCGGGGAAGGCTCTCAGTCGTGTCCGCTGCCATCAGGTGAGGGTTTCTGTACGGTTTCCACGTCGTTGGCTTCTGTGAGGAGCGACACGAGGTCTGCTTCCGTCACTGGCTGTGCCGTCGCCCCTAACCCCGCGTCACGAGCCACCCGAACGGCACTCGGTGGGTGAAGGTTCGCCTCCGCCAACAGTGCGTCGTCGTAGAACACCGCTCGTGGCGTCCCGCTTCCGACGACGTTGCCGTCGGCCATCACACAGACTCGGTCCGCGACCGTTGCGGCAAAGTCGAGGTCGTGTGTCGACAGGACGACGCTGATGCCGTCCTGGTGAATCTGCTCGATTCGCTCGGCGACCAGTTGGGACCGTTCGGGGTCGAGCCCTGCGAGGGGTTCGTCCAATACGATTGCACTCGGTTCGAGCACCAGCACGCCGGCGAGGCCGACGAGACGTTTCTCGCCACCGCTCAGATAGTGCGGAATCCGGTCTTCGAGGTGGCTCGCGTCGACAGTTGCGAGCGCCTCACGAGCGCGCGCTCTCGCTTCATCACCGGGGACGCCGTAGTTCTGGAGGCCGAACATCACGTCATC